>VFQQ010000076.1_pt1 | contig 255941 bp, 216 predicted proteins | sample 3512341 | NCBI WGS metagenome assembly VFQQ01 (sample SAMN10412373, study PRJNA504923) | tailings metagenome | isolation source: Relicate 2 Philex TSF1 revegetated site | place: Philippines: Tuba, Benguet | collected 2017-08-29 | reverse complement strand
CCAGCGGCTGCGCCAGCCGCGGCGCGTCGTTGACGTTGGCCACCGTGAGCGCGAAGTCGCCGTGGGCGCTGGCGCCGGCGGCGTCGGTGGCCGTCACGCGCACGGTGATCGTGCCCACGTCGGCGTTGCCCGGCGTGCCGCTGAAGGTCTGCGTGGCGGCGTCGAAGCGCAGCCAGGCCGGCAGCGCGCTGCCGTCGGCCCGCGTGGCGCTGTAGGCCAGCGTGTCGCCGGCGTCGATGTCGACGAAGCTGCCCGCCGGCAGCGTGTGGCGCCAGGCCTGGTCCTGGGTGGCCGCCGGCGCCACCAGCGGCTGCGCCAGCCGCGGCGCGTCGTTGACGTTGGCCACCGTGAGCGCGAAGTCGCCGTGGGCGCTGGCGCCGGCGGCGTCGGTGGCCGTCACGCGCACGGTGATCGTGCCCACGTCGGCGTTGCCCGGCGTGCCGCTGAAGGTCTGCGTGGCGGCGTCGAAGCGCAGCCAGGCCGGCAGCGCGCTGCCGTCGGCCCGCGTGGCGCTGTAGGCCAGCGTGTCGCCGGCGTCGATGTCGACGAAGCTGCCCGCCGGCAGCGTGTACGCGAAGGCCTCGTCCTGCCGGCCCGCGGCCGCCGGCAGCGGCCGGGCCAGCGAGGGCGGCTCGTTCACCGGCAGCACGCTGAGCGCGAAGTCACCAAAGGCGCTGGCGCCGGCCAGGTCGGTGGCCGTCACGCGCACGGTGATCGTGCCCACGTCGCTGCGCCCCGGCGTGCCGCTGAACGTCTGGGTCGCGGCATCGAAGCGCAGCCAGGCCGGCAGCGCGCCGCCGCCGGCCAGCGTCGCCGCATAGCCCAGCCTGTCCCCGGCATCGATGTCGGTGAAGCTGCCGGTCGGCAGCCGGACAAACAGCGGCTGGCCGCGCGGCACGCTGTGTGCCGGCAGCGGCAAGGCCAGCACCGGCGCGTCGTTGACGTTGGCCACCGTGAGCTGGAAGTCGCCGAAGGCGCTGGCACCGGCCAGGTCGGTGGCCGTCACGCGCAGCGTGATCGTGCCCACGTCGGCATTGCCCGGCGTGCCGCTGAAGGTGCGCGTCGCGGCGTCGAAGCTCAGCCAGGCCGGCAGCGGCCCGCCGGCGGACAGCGCCGCGCTGTAGCGCAGCGTGTCGCCGGCGTCGACGTCGCTGAAGCTGCTGGCCGGCACCTGGTGCAGGAAGGCCGAGCCCTGGCTGCCCGCGGCCGCCGGCAGGGCCGCGGCCAGCACCGGCGCGTCGTTGACCGGACTGACGTCGAAGCGGAAGTTGTGGCTGGCCGAGCGTGCACCCAGCGTGTCGACGACGCTGAAGCCGAAGCTGGCGTAGTTGCTGCCGTTGCCGTTGGTCGCCGGCGTGTAGACCAGCCGGCCGGCGACCAGGTCGGCCTGGCTGATGCCGTCGCCCACGGCGGCGGCGACGCCGTTGATGCGCAGCGTGCCCAGCGTGGGCAGGCGGTCTATGCGCACCGCCTGCAGGCTGTGGCCGATGTCGGCGTCGGCGAAGGCGATGTCGCTGGCCTGCACCGTGTAGCTGCCGTCCTCGGCCAGGCTCACGCTGCGGTCGGCGCTGGTCGGCGGCTGGTTGTTGGCGACCGTCACGGCAAGCGTGCCGCCGGCGGTCGCGCCCAGTGCATCGCTGACCACGTAGTTGATCTGCACCGTGCCGGTGACGCCTTGCGCCGGCGTGAAGCGCACGAAGCCGCGCACATCGGGCGCCGCGCCGCTGACCACCGCCACCGTGCCCAGCGAGGCGTCGACCAGCGTCGCGCTGGTCAGCGTGAGCGCCGTGCCGTCGGGGTGGCTGTCGTTGGCCAGCACGGCGACGTCGACCGCCTGGCCGACGCCGGTGCTGGCGGTGTCGGCCACGGTGCGCGGCGCATCGGCCACCGGCGTGACGTCGAAGCCGAGGCGGCTGGGCGCCGCGGCGAACCCGCCCTGGCTGTCCTGCACGCTGAAGTCCAGGCTGGCGTAGCCGTTGCCGTTGGCGTCGGCCGCCGGCGTGTAGCTCAGCTTGTTCGCGTTGAGCTCGGCCAGGCTGACGAACTTGCCGGCGCTGGTGATGGCCACGCCGTCCAGGCGCAGCGTGCCGGCCGCGGGCAGCACGTCGATGCGCACCCCGGCCAGCGTGTGGCCGTCGGCATCGGTGAAGGGGAAGTCGCCGGCGCCCAGCACGCGCGTCGTGTCCTCGTTCAGCGTGATCACGCTGTTGCTGCTGGTCGGCGGGTTGTTCGCGCCGACGTTGATGGTCAGGCGCGCCGTGGCCGAGACCAGGCCGGTGGCGTCGCGCACGCTGTAGTCGACCAGCACGGCGCCGACGACGCCGGGGGTGACCCTGATCGTGCTGCCGTCGAAGCTCAGCGTGCCGTCGCCGGGGTTGACCAGGGCCGCCGCATGCACGACCAGCGCGTCGCCGTCGACGTCGACGTCGTTGGCCAGCACCGCGACGGCCACCTCGACGCCCAGGGTCGCGGCGGCGGTGTCGTCCACCGCCACCGGCGCGTCGGGCGCGGCGGTGACGGTGAGCTGGAAGGTCCGCGTGCTGACGTTGACGCCGTCGCTGACGCTGACCGTCACCGTCACCGGGCCGCCATGCTGCGTCGAGTTGGCGTCGGCCGCCGGGGTCAGCGTGATGGTGCGGTTGGCGCCGCTGCCGCCCAGCACGATGCCGCTGGCCGGCAGCAGCGTGCTGTTGCCCGAGCTGGCGGTGACGACCAGGCTGCCGGCGGCGGTCTCGGCGTCGCCGACGGTGAAGGCGACGGGCCCCAGCGCCGTGTCCTCGGCCGTGCTCTGGTTGGCGATGGCGCCGATGGTGGGCGCGGTGTTGCCGGCGTTGGCCTCGAAGGCGCCGATGTCCGGCGTGCCGACGCGGGCCACGCCGCGCTGGTCGCTGGCCGGCGCCGCCGGGTTGCCCACGTTGATCGCCGCCGAGCCGGCCAGCAGCGCGTGGGTGGGCGCGTAGCCGCCGTTGGCCGCCAGCGTGCCCAGGCTCAAGGCCCCGGCGGTGGTGACGATGTCGCTGGACTGGTTCAGCCCGACGGTGGTGTCGGTGGACAGGTTGTAGCCCTGCGAGGTCTGGGCGATGTTGGCATTGCTGGCGACCAGGCCCACGGTGGCGGTGTTGGACGCCAGCACGGTGTTCTTCAGCGCCACCAGCTTGGACGTGCTGGTGCTGAAGATGCCGCCGCCGCTGAGCGTGGCGTGGTTGTTGGCAAGGGTGGCGTTGGCCAGGGTGTAGCCCGACTTGTCCACCCACAGGCCGCCGCCGCTGGTGCCGGCGGTGTTGCCGCTGATGGTGACGTTGCTGGCGCCGAAGACGCCGTCCTTGCCGTAGACGCCGCCACCGGCCTGGCTGGCGCTGTTGCCGCTGATGGTGACGCGCTCCAGCGTGTAGCGGTTGCCGCCGCCGTCGATGGCCAGGCCGCCGCCGTTGCGCGCGCTGTTGTCCTTGACCCAGACCTCGGTCAGCGTCGCCTGGCCCTTGTTGAAGACGCCGCCGCCGGCGCCGCCGGAGCTGCTGGTGGCGCTGTTGCCCGAGATCTCGACGCGGCTCAGCGTGAGCGTGCCGGTGTTCTCGATGCCGCCGCCGTTGCCGCTGGTGGCGCTGCTGTTGCGCACGACCACGTCGGTCAGCGTGGCCGTGCCGTCGATGGCCAGCGCGCCGCCGCTGCCGGCGCTGTGGTCCGACAGCACGACGTTGCTCAGGGTCAGCGTCGTCGAGGCCTTGTCGGCCAGGATGCCGCCGCCGCGGCTGACGCCGCTGCCGCCCTCGATGCTGAGGTTGCTGAAAGAGACGAGGTCGCTGTGCAGCTGGAACACGCGGTCACCCATGCTGGCGACGATGCGCGTGTCGGCGGCGTTGCTGGTGGTGCCGACGAAGAGCGTGTCGCCGCGCACGTCGAGGTCGCCGCGCACGTTGTTGTCCTCGGCGCCGCCGCCGTTGGCCAGCGTGATCGCGTGGATGCCCGGCAGCAGGCGGATGGTGTCTATGCCGGGGTTGTCGTTGGCCTGGGTGATGGCCCAGCGCAGCGAGTTGACGGCGCCGTCGGCGGCGGCCGGGTCGGCGATCCAGATCCTGGGCTGCACGGCCACGGCGATGCCGGCCCAGCGGCCGCTGCCGCTGCTGAAGGTCTGGGTCATCGACACCGAGCTGGCGCCGGGCTCGGTGCTGGAGACGGCCCAGACGTCGTCGGCGCCGGAGCCGTTCTTCTTCTCGTACAGCCGATCCTGCCCGGCGCCGACGCTTTGGCTGCCGACCTGTGTCGACCCGACCAAGTCGAGCACCAGGCCGCCGGTCGTCGAGCCCGCGTCCAGGCTGGAGGGCGAGGCATTCCCGTTGCCTGTGACCGGCGCGCCCAGCGGCGTGGTCTGGTCGACGCCGTACAGCGTGGTGGCGCCCACGACCAGCTTCTGCGGCCCGCCGGCGATGTTCACCTGAACGCTGCCGCTGCCCACGCTGGGCGCCAGCAGGTGCCAGAGCTCGACCCTGACCTCGCCGCCGGGCGATGTGCTGCCGCCGAGAAAGCTCAGTGCCGTGCCGTTGTAGCTGACGCCACTGGCGCTGGCGCCGTTGCCGATGGCCAGTTGCACCACCAGCAGCCGGTCGTTGCCCGCGCCGATGTTGTGCGCCAGGCTGAGGCTGGCCACGGCACCGGACGAGGCCGCCGAGCTGACGCCCGAGGCGGTCACCGCCAGCGTGCCGCTCCAGCGGCCCTGCAGCGCCGCGCCCGGCGCGGCCAGCGCCTCGACGCGGCCGGTGCTGAACTCCAGCGCCCAGTTGCCGCCCAGGCCGGCGGCGCCGGTGAGGTCGTCCGAGGCGGCCACGTCGGCGCCGGTCAGCGCCGCCAGGTCGCGCAGCATGGCGCGGCCGGCCTCGCCGGCGGCCACGTCGCAACCGTAGACCAGCAGGTCGGCGCCGGCGGCGAAGGCGCTGCCCCAGCCGGCGATCTCGCCGGCGCGGGCCAGCAGCGTCGCCGCGTCCAGGCGCACGCCGCCCAGCATCACCTGGCCTTCGGCGCCATGCGACAGGATGTGCAGCGCGGCGAGCGTGCCGTCGCGGCCGGCCAGCAGCGCGCTGAGGCGCGCGATGCCGTCCTCGCCGGCGCGCAGTTCGACGATCTCCAGCGCCCGGCCGGCGCCCTGCTGGGCACGCAGGTCGGCCAGCAGCGCGTCGCGGTCGGGCAGGTCGGCGGCCACCAGCACCAGCTCGGTGCTGCGACTGGCCGGCGTGTCGTGCTGGCCGGCAGCAGGCAGCAGCTGCCGCTCGGCGGCCAGGCCGCCCCAGCCCTCGCCCGCCAGCAGCGGCGACAGGTCGGCCGAGTGGAGGATGCGCTCCTCCATGGTCTCGAACAGCGGCCGGGCGGCGTGCATGGGGCGGTGCGTCGGGTTTCGGTGGGCGGCCTGGGGTATCAGGGCTGCTGGCGCGGCGCGCCGGCGGCAGCGGTGCCGGCGGCGGGTGCGCCCGGCAGGTCGGCCTTGCAGCGCAGGCCGGCGGGCAGGCGGTGGTCCGGGTTGGGCAGGGACAGACGCACGCGGAAGCTGTTGCTGGCGGCGTCGAGCACGCGGTCCACCTGGCGGATCTGCGCCTGCACCGGCGCCGCGCCGGGCAGTTCGGGCCGCACGGTGATCGTCTCGCCGACGCGGAACTGCCCGTACAGCGCGGTGGGCACCATCAGCTCCACGCGCAGCGGGTGGATCACGGCCACGCGCATCACCGGCCGGTCCTCGACGCGCTCGCCGGTGTTGACGTAGCGGTCGACCACCACCCCGCTGATCGGGCTGCGCACCGTGCGCAGCGCAAGCTGCGCCTGCGCCAGCTGGCGCTCCTCGGCCCAGATCTGCTGCTGGCTGCGCGCCTGGTTGAGCTTCTGCTGCGCCAGCTCATGCTCGCCGCGGGCCAGCTCGACGGCCTGCACCGAGACGAACTGCTGCGCCACCAGGGCCTCGGCGCGGCGCAGCTTCTGCTGCGCCAGCTCCAGCGCCGCCTGGGCCGCCAGCGCATCGGCCTCGATGCGCTCGCGCGCGCTGGCCACGCCCAGGTTGGCGCGCTCGACATCGGCGCGCAGGCTGACCAGCGGCGCCCCGGCGGCAACCCGGTCGCCGCGCTCGGCATGCAGGCGCTCGACCAGGCCGATGACCTGCGAGCCCACGTCGGCGACGCGGTCGGGCTCGATCAGGCAGCCCAGCGGCTTGGCCACCGGGTTGATGGTCGCGCTGGGCGGCGGCGCGGCCAGCGAAGGCAGCGCCGCGAGCGCGGCGAGCAGGCTCAGTCGGCCGTGCCGGCGAAGGAGAGTCTTCGTTCCCATTCGAGATCCTGTTGCAGCAGGTGGGCCCGGCGCGCGGCCTGGTGGCGTTCGTGCCACCACTGCCGCCAGCGCCTAAGGAGGGGCAGGACCCAGGGCAGGGCCCGGGCGACGGAGAAAGCCGGTGCGGTCGCCGCGCCGTCGCCGCCGGGCGAGGGCTCGCGGCACAGCCACAGTTCGAAGCTGCCGGGGTCGCCCTGGCGACCGGCGCGGCCGGCCAGCTGGCGGTCCAGCCGGCGCGAGGGGTTGTCCTGGCAGCACAGCACATGCAGGCCGCCGGCGGCGCGCGCCGCGTCGTCGAGCGCGATGTCGGTGCCGCGGCCGGCCATGCGCGTGGCGACGGTGACGCAGCCGGCGCGGCCGGCTGCCGCGACCACCGCGGCTTCGTCGGCGGCGTGCAGGGCGTCCAGCACCTGGTGCGCGATGCCGTGCCGGCCGAGCAGCGCCGACAGCCGGCGCGACGCGGCCAGGCCGTCGGTGCCCACCAGCACCGGCCGCCCCTGCGCCTGCAGCGCCGCGACGCGCTCGAGCACGGCGCGGTCGCGCGCCGCGGCGTCGTCGAAGCAGCGCGGCTTGTGCGTGCGGCGCCGGCTCGGGCGGTGCGGGGGCACGCGCAGCACGCCGCAGCCGTAGACCCGGCGCAGCTCGGCCGCCGCCTCGCACAGCGTGCCGCTGATGCCGCCCAGGCGCCAGTAGCGCTGGAAGAAGCGCTGGAACGAGGTCTGCGCCGCGGTCTCGGTCTCGTCGGGGGCGGCCAGGCCCTCCTTCAGCGCCAGCAGCGTGTGCAGGCCGCGCGACCAGGCGCGGCCCGGCGCGGCGCGGCCGCTGACCTCGTCCAGCACCTCGACGCGCCCGTCGCGCACCAGGTAGTGAAGCTCGGGCTGCATCGCATGCAGCGCCACCAGCGCCAGCGTCAGCGCCTCGCGCCGGTAACGAGGCCGCGCCCAGGCGCCGCCCAGGCCGGCGCACAGCAGCGCCGCCGTGGCCTCGCCCTGCTCGCCCAGGCGCACGCGGCGGTCCTCGGCGAGCAGCTCGAAGTCGCGCCCTGGCTGCAGCTGCCGCGCCAGCGCCAGCGCCTGCCACAGCTGGGCGCGGCGCGCCGGCTGCGGCACGCAACGCGCCAGCACCAGCGGCATCTGGGCCTCGTCGAGCAGGATGCTGTCGGCCTCGTCCAGCAGGGCCATGCACAGGCCGCGCAGGCGCGTCGGCAGCGTCGCCGCCGGGCCGGCGGCCGCCAGCGCCTGGCGGTCGCGCAGGTGGTCGAAGGCCAGGGCCTTGGCCGTCGTGCAGACGATGTCGTGGGCGTACAGCGCCGGCTTGGCCGCCTCGTCGGCGTCGTCGCCCAGCGCCGCCACGCGCAGGCCCAGCGCCGCATACAGCGGCGCCATCGCCTGGGCATCGCGCTGCGCCAGGTAGGCGTTGGCGGTGACCACGTGCACCGGCATCCCGGCCAGCGCGGCCACCGCCGCGGCCAGCGCCACGGCCAGGGTCTTGCCCTCGCCGGTGGCCATCTCGGCCATCTGCCCGCCGAGCAGGGCCGCGGCGGCCAGGCGCTGGTTGTGGCGCGGCTGCAGGCCGAGGCTGCGGCCGGCCTCGGCGCAGGCGGCGCCCAGGGCCTGGGCCAGCGCAGCGCCGGCCAGGCCCTCGCGGCGCAGCCGCTGGCGCAGTGCGGCCAGCGCGGCGGCGCGCGCCGCCTCGTCCAGCGCCGCCCAGGCCGCCTGCGCGGCGACGGCCTGCCGGGCCACCCAGGCGGCCTGGCGGCGCGGGGTCCGCAGGCGCGGCCGGCGCCAGGGCCCGGCCTGGTCGGCGGGGTCGCGCTGCGGGTAGGGCCCCCACAGCGGCCCGGGCCGCGGCAGCAGCAGCGCGTGGTCGGTCCAGGGGCTCATGGCGCCATCCCCCGCTGGCGCTGCACCGTCGCCAGCAGCTGGCGGCCCCACTGCAGGGCCAGCGGCGCCCAACCACCGTCCAGGCGCACCCAGGCGCGTTCGCCGATGCGCTGCAGGCCGCCCGCCGGCGCCGCGGCCAGCACCGCGTCCAGCATCACCACCGGGCGCAGCGCGCGCAGGGCGTGTTCGTCGCGCGGGTCGGTCTCCACCGGGCCCCCGTGGCGGCGGCTGAGCGCGGCGCTGGGCAGCTGGCGCAGCGCGCCGCCGCCGTGCTGCAACAGCCTGGCCGCATGGACGGGCCCGGCGTCGCCGCGCAGGCGCACGCTGAGCGCGCGCGGCTGGCGCAGCCAGCCGGCGAGCTCGTCCTCGGGCAGCACCGCACGCACCGTGGGCGGCGCGCCGGTGAGCACCTGCCCCAGCAGGCTGCCGCGGCGCAGGTACTGGCCGGCCAGGTCGGCGCCCTGCGGCAACGCCAGCCGGCCCGGCGCATGGGCACGCACGTTGAGCGCCTCGCGCCGCGCCAGCAGATGCTCGCGCTCGGCCTGTGCCGCCGACAGCTCGGCCTGCAGGTCGCCGGCGCGCCGGTCTGCCGGCGCCGCCGCCGGCCCCGGCAGGGCCTGCAGCAGCTCGGCCTCGATCGCCGCGACGCGCGCCTGCTGGCGCGCCAGCCGCGCCTCCAGCTCGGGGTTGGCCAGGCGCAGCACCACGCTGCCGGGGACCACCGGCGCGCCGTCGGCCAGCAGCACGGCCTCGACGAAGCCCTCCTCGTCGGCACGCAGCTGGGCATCGTCGGCGGGCCAGACCACACCCTCCAGCACCACGCGCTGCGGCCAGGGCAGCGCCAGCAGCAGCAGCGCGCCCGCCGCCCCGCCCAGCGCCAGGCGCCGCCAGCGCCGGCTGGCGCCGGCAGCGCCCAGCGCGGCGCGCCGCAGGTCCGCGGCCAGCCGCCAGCCGGGCCGCAGCCCGACCTGCCAGCACAGCAGCGCCGCGGCCAGCGCCGCCAGCACCGGCGACCAATGCATCAGCCAGGCCACGGCCAGCGCCGCCACCAGCAGCATGTAGGCCCAGGCCAGCGGCGCATACAGCAGCAGCCAGCCGCGCTCGCCCCGGGCCAGCGGCATGGGCTCGAGCTCGGACAAGCCCAGCACGCGGCGCTGCAGCAGCTCCAGCCACCAGCGCCGGCTGCGCGGGGCCAGGTTGGGCAGCGACAGCAGGTCGCACAGCAGGTAGTAGCCGTCCAGCCGCTGCAGCGGGTTGCCGTTGAAGAGCAGGGTCGACAGGCCGGTGACGGCCAGCGCGGCGAAGGCGAGGTCGCGCGCCAGCCCGTCGGCCAGCGCCAGCCACAGGGCCAGCGCCAGCGCGGCGATGCCCAGCTCGACGGCGATGCCGGCGCCGCTGACCAGCGCCCGCTCGCGGCGGCGCGGGAAGGCGGTGGCCGCCGACGCGTTCACGTAGGGCACGGGCAGGCCCAGCATCAGCGTCACGCCGGCCTCGTGCACCTGGCCGCCCCAGCGGCGCACGGCCAGGCCGTGGCCCAGCTCGTGCAGCAGCTTGATCGGCAGGTACAGCAGCGCCGCCAGCAGCGCCAGCCGCGGCGACTCGACGGCGCGCTGGGCCTGGGCCCAGAGCTCGCCGGCATGGGCCAGCGCCAGCACCGCGGCAGCCGCCACCGCCAGCGCCCACAGCGCCGCCGCCGCCGGCGTGAACAGCCAGCGCGCCGGCGCCTGCAGCCGGTCCAGCAGCCGGCTGGGGTCGGCCAGCGGCAGGCGGATGGCGAGCAGGCTGGCACGGCCGCGTGGCCGCGCCACCTGCTCCAGGTGCGGCAGCAGGCGGTCGAAGTCGGCCTGCTCGTCCAGCTGCACCAGCGCGGCCTCGCGCAGCTGGGCCAGCAGGTCTATGGCCTCGTCCTGCGTCGCCGGCTCGGCGGGGCGCTGCAGCTGCGCGTCCCACAGCGCCTGCAGGCTGCGGCGGCCGTCGAAGCGGCCGACCAGCTCCCAGGCGGCCCGGTTGAGGCGGACGCTGCGCCCGCTCTCGGGGTCGGCCAGCAGGTACCAGGTCTCGCCGCGATGCTGCTGGCGGTGCACGCGCAGGCGCGGCGCCAGCCGCGGCCGCAGCGCCGCGACGCGGTGCCAGCGCGGGCTGTGCAGCGCGCCCATCAGCCCCACCAGGACCAGGCGGCGACGCGCAGCCGGTCGATCAGGTGCGTGGTCCAGGCCCACAGCGGCGGCATCCGCCCCACCGCCAGCTCGGCATGGCCCAGCTGGCCCGGGCGCAGGCCCTCGACCGGCCGCGCCAGGCTGGCGTGGACCTCGAAGACGTTGCGCCCGTCGACCGCCTTGGCGATGGGCACGATGCGCTCGACCTGCAGCGGCTCGCTGCGCCAGGGGCGCGACGACAGGCGCAGCGCGCCGGCCTGGCCGGGCGCGACGCGCGCCACGTCGACCTCGTCGACCTCGACGATGACGCGGAAGGCGTCGGCGCTGGCCAGCGTCAGCAGCGCGTCGCCCTGGCGCACCGGCGCGCCGATCTGCTGGCTCAGGTCGCCCTGCACCACCAGCGCGGCGAAGGGCGCGACGATGCGCCCGCGCGCCATCTGCCCGTCCAGCAGCGCCAGCTCGGCGCGTGCCTCGGCGGCGCGCTCCATCGCGGTGGCGGCGGCCACGCGGTCGGCGCGCGCCAGCGCCGCGGCGTAGCCGTTCTCGTGCTGGGCCAGCTGGCTGGACCAGCGCTCGCGGGCCAGGCGCAGGTCCTGCTCGAGCAGCTCGACCAGGGTGGCGCCGGCGGGCACCAGGTCGCCGGGCCGCACATGGGCCGCCTTGATGAAGCCGTCGGCGGGCGCGGCCAGCAGGCGCTGCGTGGCGCCCTCGATGCGCGCGCGGCCGCCGACCTCGTGCGTCAGCGGCGCCAGCGCGGCGAAGGCCAGCGCCAGGCCGCCGGCGGCCAGCAGCCTGCGGCGGCCGCGGTGCCGCGGCTGGCGCAGCGCCGACCAGGCCGCCCACAGGTCGCGCCGCAGGCGCTGGCGCCAGGGAAGCGCGCCCACGCGCATCCAGTGCAGCGAGGGCAGCGCCAGCACCAGCGCACGCTCGACGCGGCCCAGCGTCGCGGTGTCGGGCGGCATCGGGCCCGGGGCCTCCAGGCACAGGGCACCGAAGAGCTCGCCGCGCAGGCCCAGCGGCAGGATCGCCAGCCCGTTGCCGACCAGCCGGTGCAGCGCGCTCAGCTCGGCGCGCAGGGGGTCGCCGGGCGCCACCTCGGTGCCCGGCGGGTCCGGCCAGCACAAGGTGACGGCCTGCTCCACGGCCTCCTGCATCGCGCCCAGCAGGCGCTGCGCCAGCTCGTCGCGGGCCTGCCCCGGCTCGCCCTGCGAGCTGGCCAGCAGCCGCAGGCCGCCGGCCTCGGCCAGCGCGATCGAGACCCGCGCCAGCTGATGGCGTTCGGCCAGCTCGGCCACCAGGGCATGCGCCGCCGCTTCCAGCGAGGCCGAGCCGACGACGCGGGCGCACAGGGCCAGCGTTGCCTGGGCGTCGCCGGGCGGCGCGCACAGCGCCGCCAGCCCGCCGGGGGGCCAGGGCTCACCCATGGGTGCGGGCCGCGCAGAGGCGGGCTGCAGGCGTGGCTAGGCGCATGGTGGCCGTCACTCTAGGCAGCGGCGCGCCGGCCGGGCCGGGGAACTGCGGGGTGAAAGCAGCCCACATCGCCGCCCCGCCGGCGGGTTGTGGAGAATCACCGCATGGGCCTGCTCATCCTGATCGCCGCAGTGGCGCGCGACGGCGCCATCGGCCGCGCCAACCAGCTGCTGTGGCACGAGCCGGCCGACCAGCGCCACTTCCGCGCCGCCACGCTGGGCTGTCCGGTGGTGATGGGGCGCCGCACCTGGGACTCGCTGCCCGCACGCTTCCGCCCGCTGCCGGGGCGGCGCAACCTGGTCGTCACGCGCAACAGCGCGCTGCAGCGCGACGGCCTGCCTGGGGCCGAGGTGTTCGGCTCGCTGGACGCGGCGCTGGCGGCGCTGGCCGGCGTGCCGCGCGCCTTCGTCATCGGCGGCGAGCAGCTCTACGCACAGGCGCTGCCCCGGGCCGACGAGCTGCTGCTGACCGAGATCGACGCCGCCTTCGACGGCGCCGACGCCTTCTTCCCGGCCTGGCCGCGCGAGCAGTTCAGCGAGGTCTCGCGCGAGGCCCATGCGGCCACCGACGGCCGCCCCGGCTACGCCTTCGTGCGTTACCGCCGCCGCAGCAGCGCCTCGCTGGCGGCGTCGGCCGGGTAGAACAGCTCGGCGCACAGCTCGTCCAGCGTGATGTCGCGCGGCGTGCCGAAGGTGGTCAGCGTGGTGAACAGCGACACCCGGCCCTGCGGCAGCTCCAGCACGCAGGGCACCAGCAGCGGCGCGGTGCCCGCCGGCGCGGCGGCGCCGCGCGCGGCCAACAGCGCCGCCACGTTCGGGTAGGCCAGCAGCTCGCGCTGCAGCGCCGCCAGCGTGGCGTCGCCCTGCTCGGCCACCTGGCGCGCCAGCATGTCGACCAGGTAGCCGCCCCAGTCGGCGAAGTTGCTCGTGCGCGCGGCGAAGCCCTGCGGGTGCAGGCTGGCACGGAACATGTTCAGCGGCGGCTGCAACAGCGCCGGCGGCAGCAGCGCCACCAGGGCCTGCGCCGCGGCGTTGGCCAGCACCACGTTCCAGTGGCGGTCCATGACGATGCCGGGGTAGGGGTCGTGCGCCGCCAGCAGGCGCTGCAGCGCGGCCAGCGCCGCCTGCATGGCGGCGTCGTCCAGCGCGCGTTCGGCGTAGCGCGGCGCGTGGCCGGCGGCCAGCAGCAGGCGGTTGGTCTCGCGCAGCGGCAGCTGCAGCTCGCGCGCCAGCGCCAGCAGCAGTGCCGCGCTGGGCCGCGCGCGGCCGGTCTCCACGCAGCTGAGGTGGCGCGTGGACACGCCGGCCTCCAGCGCCAGGTCCAGCTGCGAGCGGCGGCGGCGCTGGCGCCAGCGCCGCAGCAGCTCGCCGCAGGGCGCGGCATCGGGGGCAGCGGTGGGCAGGGTGGCAAGGCTCATGGCCGGCCCATGCTACGGGCCCGCCGCGACGCGCGTCCATGACCCACGAGGTCATCGCCAACGCGATGCGCGGCGGCGATGCTGGCGGCAACGCAACACCCGCAAGCCCGAAGGAGAACGTGATGCCCGCCTCGAACGCCCCCCACCCCGCCCATCACACGGCCCCCCACCCCGCCCAGCAAGACGCCCGGCAGCGGGGCACGATCACCCCTGCCCCGCTGCTGCGCTGGGCGCTGGGGCTGGACGCCGCCGTCAGCGCCGGCGCCGCGCTGCTGCACGGGGTGGGCGGCAGCGCGCTGGCGGTGGCGCTGGCCTGGCCCGCCGATGCGGTGGCCGTCAGCGGCCTGTTCATGGCCGGCTACGCCGTGGCGCTGGCGCTGCTGGCGCGCCGCCCCGGCCTGCGCGTGGCCTGGGTGCGCGGCATCGTCGCCGGCAACCTGCTCTGGGCCGGGGGCTGCGCGGCGCTGGCCGCCGGCGGCGTGCTGGCCACCGCCGGCTGGGGCGGCGTCTGGCTGGCGCTGCTGGGCGCCGGCCCGGCGGGCTTCGCGCTGCTGCAGGGGCTGGGCCTGCGGCGCTCGCGGCCCGACCCCGCCAGGCACCGGCCGCCAGTGGCCGCCTGAGGCGCGGCAACGGAGGACCACACCATGAACGCCCTGGACCTGACCCCCGTCGCCGTCGCCCTGCTGATCGGCCTACCCGCGCTGGGCTCCTGCCTGGGCATAGGCCTGGCGACGATGAAGTTCCTCGAGGCCTCGGCACGCCAGCCCGAGCTGATGCCGGCGCTGCAGACCAAGTACTTCCTGGCCGTCGGCGTCACCGACGGCGCCTTCATCATCGCCACCGGCATCGGGCTGTGGTTCGCCACCGCCCAGCCCTTCGCGCGCTGAGGCGCGGGGAAGCCGGTCAGGGCTCTATGGCCGCGCCGATCAGCGCCTCGCCGCCGCCCACGGTGCCGACGAAGCGGGCGGCACCGGTCTGCAGGTCGATGCGGTACCAGCGCGACGGGCCCTTGCTGCGCGGGCGCAGCGCCGCATAGGCGGTGTTGTCCAGGTCGGAGATGTCCATGCTGGCCTCGGCGAAGGCGCCGACGCCCAGGCTGCCCACCGTGAACAGGCGCCCGCTGTTGGGCGAGACGACCGGCTGCAGCCCCTCGCGGCTGCCCATGGTCACCAGCGTGCCGGCGCGGCCGTCGAGCGCGAAGTTGGTGGTGAGCTTCTCGTCCTGCTTGTTGTAGGTGTAGGCCACGGCCACCACGGCCGGCGCACGGCCGGCCGCGGCATCCTTGGCGTCGTAGGCGAGGCGGCCGTCGAGCTGCACGCCGGGCAACGCGGGGTCGGCGTCGATGATGGCGCCGGTGTCGGGGTGCAGGCGCAGGTTGTCGCCGTTGCTGGTGACCACGCGGATGCGGTCCACCGCGGGGTTGAAGTTGAAGCCCCAGGTGGCACCGGCGGCGGTCGGCAGGGCCGACGGCTGGCCCACCGGCAGCGCCCGCGCCGCGGCCACGTCGATGCGGTACAGCTGGCCGCTGGCGCCCAGCGCGAACAGCTCGCCGCGCGCCACGCGGTAGTCCAGGCCGATCAGCCGCTCGCCGTCGCGCAGGCCCTGCAGCGGCTTGCTGTCCAGGATGCGCTGCGGCTGGCCGGCGTTGAAGCGCAGCAGCCGGTGGCTGCTGCTCACCGCAACGATCTGTTCCTTGGCCACGGGGCCGACGGTCTCGGGCGGCAGGGGGCTGGCGCAGGCGGCCAGCAGCATGGGCAGCAGGGCCAGGGCGAGGCGGCGGGTGGGGATGGGGTGCGGCATGGGCTTAGATGCGTGTGGAGGGACAGCGTCTCTCATCGGCCGTCCAGCCGGCTGCTTGAGGCCGCGCCGCCGGCGTCGCCGGCCCATGGCTGGACTGAGATACGCTCGTGGGTATCAAAGCCCATGCGCCCGCCATGAACGAATTCCCTGCCGACCATGCCGACCGGCTGTCGCTGGCCGACGAGGTCCATGCCCGCCCGCACGAGCAGCTGCGTGGCCCGGCCCGGGCCAGCTACCTGGCGCTGCAGCTGGGCGAGGAGCAGCGCGACGCCGAGCAGGCGCAGCTGGCCGCGCTGTGCCGGCGGCTGGGCCTGGCGGCGCCGCCGGCGGGGGCCACGCACTGGCGCGCCGAGGCCGGCGCCTTGCGCCTGAAATGGGAGCGCCATGGCGAGTTCTCGGGTTGGCTGCTGTGGGCCGAGGGCGTGGCCGAGGCCCCGTTCGCCGACGCCGCCCATGCACTGCTGCCGGCCGGCTGGCTGGCCGGCCTGCCCGGCCGCACCATCGCCGCGGTGCGCGTGGAGCTGCGGCCGGACCCCGGCGACGACGCCGCGCGCGACGCGCTGCTGCAACAGGCCTTCGGCGCGCCGCCGACGGTGGGCAGCGCCATCGCCGACGGCGCCGCGCGGCTGCATACCGACCTGCGCCTGGCCGCCGACGGCTGCACGCGCCTGCTGGTGCTGGACCGCGGCCTGAGCCCCGGCCAGGCCGGGCGCACGCTGCAGCGGCTGACCGAGATCGAGGCCTACCGCATGCTGGCGCTGCTGGCGCTGCCCATTGCGCGGCGCCAGGCGCCGCGGCTGCGCGAGATCGAGGCGGCGCTGGCGCGGCTGGCCGACCAGACCGCCGGGGCCGAGGCGCAGGCCGCCGCCGGCGGCCCCGGCAGCATGGCCGCCGACGAGCGGCTGCTGCACGAGCTGACCCGGCTGGCCGCCGAAGTCGAGAGCGGGCTGGCGGCCAGCCAGTTCCGCTACGGCGCCTGCCGCGCCTACCACGACCTGGTGGGCCGCCGCGTGGCCGAGCTGCGCGAGCAGCGCCTGGGCGGCACGCAGACGCTGGAGGAGTTCCTCAACCGCCGCTTCGCGCCGGCGGTGGCCACCTGCGCCACCGCGGCGGCGCGGCTGGCCGAGCTGTCCCAGCGCGTGCAGCGTGCCGGCGCGCTGCTGTCGACGCGGGTGGACATCGCGCGCGAGCGCCAGAACCAGGCGCTGCTGCGCTCGATGGACCGGCGCGCGCAGCTGCAGCTGCGCTTGCAGCAGACGGTGGAGGGGCTGTCGGTGGCGGCCATCGTCTACTACCTGGCCGGCCTGGTGGGCTATGGCGCGAAGGCGGCCAAGTCGGCCGGGCTGGCGGTCAACGCCGACCTGGCCGTGGGCCTGTCGCTGCCGCTGCTGGCGGCGGCGGCGTTTGCCGTGGTGCGGCGCGCGCGCCGCCACGCGCGGGACCCGGCGCTGCAGGAGCCCGCGGGGCTTGCGTCCAGCGCCGCAGCACGGCCGCACAGGCCGCTGGCCTAGGGACGCCGCGCCGCGTGGGCCTGGCGCCCGCGCGATCGCGGCAAGCCCGGCTCGGACTGCCGCCGCGCAAGCGCCTAGTTGCCCGGTGGCAGCCGCGCCGCGGCGCGGCACATCGTCTCCCACAGCCGCTCGGGATCGAAGGGCTTGAGCACCACCGCGTCCATGCCGGCGCGCAGGCAGGCGTCGCGTTCGTGCAGCAGCGCGCGTGCGGTGAGCCCGATCACCGGCAGCGTGGCCGCCTCGCCCCCCCCGGCGCGCAGGCGCTTCACCACCTCCAGGCCGTCGATGCCCGGCAGGCCGACATCGAGCAGCACCAGCTCGGGCAAGGGCAGGCGCTGCAGCTGCAGCAGGGCCGCCTCGCCACTGCCCACGCTGGTCACGGTGCAGCCGCGGGCACGCAGCACCTCCTCGGCGATCAGCTGGTTGACCTCGTTGTCCTCGACCAGCAGCACGCGCTGCGGCGCCACCGGCTGCAGGGTCCCGGGCCCGTCCGTGGATGCGGGCGTCGCGTCGGGCCCGGCGTCGTCCGCTGCCACGGGGCGTTCCGCCGGGTCCCCCAGCGCCAGCTCCAGCGCGAAGTGGAAACGGCTGCCGCGGCCCGGCGCGCTGTCCAGCTGCAGCCGCCCGCCCATGGCCGCCACCACCTCGCCGGCGATGGCCAGGCCCAGGCCGACGCCGGAACTGCTCTCGGCCGCGCTGCCGTTGCCCTGCTGGTACGGCTCGAAGATGCGCTGGCGCGCCGTCGGCGCGACGCCGGGCCCGGTGTCGGCCACGGCGCAGACCAGCCGCACGCGGCCCGCGCCGCTGGCTGCGGAGACGCCGGCATGCAGGCACACCTCGCCCTGGCCGGTGTACTTGACGGCATTGCCCAGCAGGTTGACCAGCACCTGGCGCAGCCGCCGCGGATCGCCGCGCAGCACCGGCGGCAGCGGACCGGGCTCGACCCGCAGGCGCACCGCCAGGCCCTTGGCCTGCGCCGGCACCTCCATCAGCGCCAGCGTCTCCTCGAACAGCGCGCGTGGGTCGAAGGGCTCGTCGCGCAGCGCCAGGTGGCCGGCCTCGATGCGCGCCAGGTCCAGCAGGTCGTCGACCAGTCCGAGCAGGCCGTCGGTGGCGCGACGCTGGATCTGCAGCAGGCCGCGCTGGTGCTCGTCCAGCGGCGTGGCGTCGAGCAGGTGCTGGGTGCCGACGATGGCGTTGAGCGGCGTGCGCAGCTCGTGGCTGGTGTTGGCGACGAACTCGCTCTTGTGCAGGCTGGCGCGCTCGGCCTGCTCGCGCGCGCTGGCGGCGGCGGCCTCGGCGGCGCGGCGCAGGCCCACCTCGCGGCGCAGCCGGCGGTTCCACCAGACCATCCACAGCAGCACTGCCAGCACGGCGGCGCTCACCGTGCCCCCCAGCTGCAGCACGCGGCGCAGCTGGCCGCGCAGCCGCGGCCCCTCATCGGCGCCGGGCCCGCTCATCCAGCGAGAGCGCAGCTCGCTGAGCTCGCCGTCACCCAGCGAGCGCAGGGCGCTGGCCAGCGCGCCCGCCATCTCGGGGCGGTCGTCGCGCGCCAGCAGCTGCAGGCGCAGGTCGCCGCCAACGGGCATGCCGACCACGCGCAGGCGCTCGCGCGCGTCGCCGCTGGCCTCCAGCGTGGCCAGCAGCCGCCTCGCCTCGCCCAGCACGGCGTCGACGCGGCCCTGCTCGAGCCGGGCGATGGCCCCGCCCAGGGTCGGCTGCGGCACCGCGTGCAGCTGCGGCCGCCGGGTCACGAAGTCGTGCGCCGGCGAGCCGCGCTGCACGCCGACGCGCATCGCGTCGCCGGCCTCCAGGCGCGACAGGCAGGCGCCGCGTTCACCGCACAGCAGCAGCAGGCTGGAGTCGTAGATCACCCCGGCCGGCTGGCCCTGCACGTCGCTGGCGCTGGTGGCGCCGGCGGTGGGCATCACGTCGATGCGGCGCTCGCGCAGCCACTCGCCCAGCCGCGCCTCGCTGTCGGCGACGACGAACTCCACCGCCAGCCCCAGCCGCGCCGCCAGCAGCCGCGCCGCGTCGACGACCAGCCCCTGTGCGCCATGCTCGGGCGAAGCCGAGGAGTAGGGCGCCAGGTCGCCCTGCACACCGACGCGCAGCGCCCGGGCAGCGTCCAGCCAGCGGCGTTCGGCGGCCGTCCACTCGGGCCGGCTGGCCAGGCGCGGGCCCGAGCCCGGCAGCCAGCGCGCCAGGATGGCCGCGCGCTCGACCGGGTCGATGCGCGCCAATGCCTTGTCCAGGATGGCCGCCAGCGGGGCCCAGTCCCGGCGCACGCCGATGGCTTGGCCATGGTGGCCGGCCTCGAAGCGGAACTGCGGGCCGAGCTGCGTCAGCCGCTGCTGCTGGATCCGGTGCTGCGCGACGCCCAGCACGCCGACGTAGGCGTCGGCCTCGCCGGCGGCCACGCGGCGCAGCGCCTCGTCGACGCCGTTGCTCCAGACCACGGAGGCGCCGGGCAGGCGCTGGCGCACGCGCTCCGAGGCGGCGTGCTCGCGCACCAGCGCCAGCCGTGCGCGCGACAGCTCGTCGATGCCGCGCAGGCGCGGATGGTCGCTGCGCGTGAACACGCCCAGCGGCGTCTCCAGGTAGTCGGCGGTGAAGGCCAGGTAGGACTCGCGCGCCGGGCTGCGCACCAGCGCCGCGACCAGGTCGACGCGCCGGCTGCGCACCGCGTCGACCACCGCCGGCCAATCGGCCAGCGGCACCGGCACCAGGCGCACGCCCAGCATGGGCGCGACCTGCGCCAGCAGATCGGCGGCCACGCCACGCAGCAGGCCCCGCTCGTCGAAGTAGGTGTAGGGCGCGAAGTCGGGGTCGGCGGCCACGCGCAGCACGGGGTGAGCGGCCAGCCAGCGGCGCTCGTCGGCGCTGAGCCAGTCGGCGACGGCGCGCACCGGCGTCGGCAGCAGCAGCGCCAGCAAGGCCAGCACCGCGGCCAGCCTGCCCCGTGCGTTGCCAGGCGCGCCGACGGCATGGTGCCGTGGCGGTTGCGGTTCGACGCGCCGGGGGCGCGCCGCGAACGCTGGGCGGCCTTGCGGCTGCCACGGTGCGTGGGCTGTGGCCAGCATCTCGTCGTCGTCCGGCCGCGCCCGCGGGGCCTCGGGTGCGGCGGCTGTTCCCTGATGCCGCTCTTATAACCCCGCCAGCCGCTAGCATCGGCCGATCGCCCCCGCCCGCCGGCCACCTTCATGCAGATCGCCACCTGGAACGTCAACTCGCTGGCCGTGCGCCTGCCGCAGCTGCTGGCCTGGCTGGCCGAGCACCCGGTCGACGCACTGGTGCTGCAGGAGACCAAGCTCACCGACGACCGCTTTCCGCACGCCGAGATCGAAGCCGCCGGCTACCGCGCCCTGTGCTTCGGCCAGCGCACCTACAACGGCGTGGCGCTGCTCACCCGCGCCGACGCGCCCGATTCGCTGGACGTGCAGCGCAACATCCCCGGGTTCGACGACGACCAGGCGCGGGTGATCGCCGGGACGGTCGCCGGCGCAGGTGGCGGCTTGCGCGTGATCGGCGCCTACTTCCCCAACGGCCAGGCGCCCGACAGCGACAAGTTCGCCTACAAGATGCGCTGGCTGGACGCGCTGCACGACTGGGTGGGCAACGAGCTGCGGCGCCACCCGCGGCTGGTGCTGATGGGCGACTTCAACATCGCCCCCGAGGACCGCGACGTGCACGACCCGGTGGCCTGGGCCGGCCAGATCCATTGCACGCCGCAGGAGCGCGCGCAGTTCCAGCGCCTGCAGGCGCTGGGCCTGCACGACGCCTTCCGCCTGTTCGAGCAGCCACCGCGGCTGTGGAGCTGGTGGGACTACCGCAACCTGGCCTTCCGCAAGAACCAGGGCCTGCGCATCGACATCATCCTGGTCAGCGAGGCGCTGAAGGCCGCTGTCAGCGCCTGCACCATCGACAAGGCCATGCGCAAGAACGAACGCCCCAGCGACCACGCGCCGGTGCTGGCGACGCTGTCGGCCTGAGGCGGCGGCGCCGCGCGCCGCGCTGCTCAGTCGTCCAGGCCCAGTTCCTGGATCTTGCGCGTGATGGTGTTGCGGCCTATGCCCAGGCGCTGCGCGGCCTCGATGCGGCGGCCGCGCGTGACCTCCAGCGCGGTGCGGATCAGCTGCGCCTCGAACTGCCGCGTGAGCTGGTCCCAGACCTCGCCCTGCCCGGCCAGCAGGCGCTGGCGGGCGTCGCGTTCCAGCTCGGGCAGCCAGCCGGCCACCGGCACGCGCGCGCTGGCCGGCGCAGCGCCCTCGTCGGCGCCGCCCGGCGCGGCGGCCGCGCTGCCCTCGCGTGCCGCGGCGGCTCCGGGCGCTGCAGGTGCAGCGGGCGCCAGCAGCTCGGGCGGCAGGTCCTTCAGCTCGACCACCTGCGCCGGCGCCATCACCGTCAGCCAGTGGCACAGGTTCTCCAGCTGGCGCACGTTGCCGGGGAAGTCGCACTGCGCCAGCCGCGCCAGCGCGGCATCGGCGATGCGCTTGGCCTCGACGCCCAGCTCCTTGGCGCTCTTGGCCAGGAAGAAGCGGGCCAGCATCGGGATGTCCTCGCGCCGCTCGCGCAGCGGCGGCAGGCGCAGCCGGATCACGTGCAGGCGGTGGTACAGGTCCTCGCGGAAGCTGCCCTCGCGCACGCGCTGCTCCAGGTTCTGGTGCGTGGCGGCGATCACGCGCACGTTGGACTTCTGCGGCTGGTGGCCGCCGACGCGGTAGAACTGGCCGTCCGACAGCACGCGCAGCAGCCGCGTCTGCAGGTCGAATGGCATGTCGCCGATCTCGTCCAGGAACAGCGTGCCGCCGTCGGCCTGCTCGAAGCGGCCGCGGCGCATGGCCTGCGCGCCGGTGAAGGCGCCGCGCTCGTGGCCGAACAGCTCGCTCTCGAGCAGGTCCTTGGGGATGGCGGCGGTGTTGATGGCGACGAAGGGGCCGCTGCTGCGCGGGCTGTGCTTGTGCAGCGCATGCGCCACCAGCTCCTTGCCGGTGCCGCTCTCGCCGGTGATCAGCACCGTGACATGGCTCTGGCTGAGCCGGCCGATGGCGCGGAACACGTCCTGCATCGCCGGCGCCTGCCCGAGCATCTCGGGCATCTGCGCCAGCGCGATGTCGGCCACCTCCTCGCGCAGGCTCTCCTGCACCGCACGGCGGATCAGCTCGACGGCCTTCTCAACGTCGAAGGGCTTGGGCAGGTACTCGAAGGCGCCGCCCTGGAAGGCGCTGACCGCGCTGTCCAGGTCGGAGTAGGCGGTCATGATGATCACCGGCAGGCCGGGGTGGCGGCGCTTGACCTCGGCCAGCAGGTCGATGCCGCTGCCGCCGGGCATGCGGATGTCGCTGACCAGCACCTGCGGCTGGTCCTGCTCCAGCGCCGCCAGCACCTCGCGCGCGCTGCCGAAGCAGCGCACCGCGAACTGCTCGCGCGCCAGCGCCTTCTCGAGCACGAAGCGGATGGAGTGGTCGTCGTCGGCTACCCAGATCGGTTTCATGCTCGTTGCGTCGTTTGCCTCAGGGCAGCGGGATCAGGATCTTGAACACGGTGCGGCCCGGCACGCTGTCGCACTCGATCGTGCCCTGGTGTTGCTGCACGAAGGTCTGCGCCAGCGTCAGCCCGAGGCCCGAGCCGCCGTCACGCCCCGACACCAGCGGGTGGAAGATGCGTTCGCGGATGGCCTCGGGCACGCCGGGCCCGTTGTCCTCGATATGCAATTCCAGTGCCAGGCGGAAGCGCTGGCGGCCGAAGGTGACCTGGCGCGCGATGCGCGTGCGCAGCACCAACCGCGCGTCGCCGCGCGCGATGCGCTCGCTGAAGCGGGCGTCGTCGGCCTTGCCGGCCAGCGCCTGCACGGCGTTGTGGGCGATGTTCAGCACCGCCTGGATGAGCTGCTCGCGGTCGCCGCGGAACTCGGGGATGCTGGTGTCGTAGTCGCGCACCACCGCCAGCCCCCTGGGAAACTCGGCCAGCACCAGCGAGCGCACGCGCTCGCAGACCTCGTGGATGTTGACGTCGGCCACCACATGCGCACGGCGGTGCGGCGCCAGCAGCCGGTCGACCAGGGCCTGCAGCCGGTCGGCCTCGTGGATGATCACCCGCGTGTACTCGGCCAGCTCGCGCGAGGGCAGCTCCATCGCCAGCAGCTGCGCCGCCCCGCGTATGCCCCCGAGCGGGTTCTTGATCTCGTGCGCCAGGTTGCGCACCAGCTCCTTGTTGGCCTGCGCCTGGCCATGGGCGCGCTCCTCGCGGTCCTGCCGCGTCTGCTGCTCGATCTCCAGCATCTCCACCAGCAGCAGCCCGGGCCAGTCGGTCTGGCTGACGATCACGTGCACCGGCAGCTCGGGCCCGCCGTGGCGGTGCAGCGCGGCCTCGAAGCGGCTGCTGGCCACCTCGTTGGCGGCCACTGCGCGCAGCGTGTCGGGCAGCGCCGCGGCGTCGCTGAAGCGGTCCAGCAGCCGCGTGCGCTGCAGCGCGCGGCGCGACTGGCCCAGCGTGTTCTCCAGCTCGCTGTTGGCGTGCAGGCACTGGCCGCCGGCATCGGCCAGCGCGACCATGGTGGCCAGCTGGTCGAACGCGGCCAGTGCGGCGTCGTCGGGCAGCGGGCCGGCCGCGGGCGCGGTGCTCACTGCGGCAGCTTGGCCAGCTCGCGGCGGATGGCGGCGATGTCGGCCTCCTTGCGCAGGATGGCGCTGCGCATCTCGGCCACGCGGTCCAGGTACCGCTGGTAGTTGCGCTCGTCGCCGCGGCGCTCGGGCTCGCCGTTGTTGTACTCGCGCTGCAGCAGCGCCAGCCGCTCCTGCTCGCGGCGCAGCTCCTCGGCCAGGATGCGGCGCGCGTCGGCATCGCGGGCGCGCTGCTGCTGCGGGTCGACGCGCGACTCGGGGCCGCGCGCCGCGGCGTTGTTGGCCGCGCTGTTGCCCGCCGGGGGCGCCGACGCCGCACGCGGCCGCGGCACCTGCACCACCGTCACCGGTGCGCCCTCGATGGTGCGGCAGCCGCGCTCGCGCGCCTCGGCGGCGCTGTAGGCATCGGTGTAGAGCACTGGCGGGCCCGGGCAGCGGTAGACGGGCTTGCCGTCCTGCGCCGCAACGCCCAGCGGCAGCAGCGCCAGCGCCGTCAGGGCAGGCGCCGCACGCCGGGCGCCGCGCGCAGGCCACAGCCAGTGGGAGAACTGGGTCATGCGCCCATTGTGGCCCAGCGCAGCGGGCGCGCAGCGCTGCGCCTGCCACAAAGCGCAACGGCGGGCTGCTGCCCGCCGTTGCCTGTCCATGCCGGCCGCCGCCGCGGCGGCCGCTGCATCACAGCGAGTAGTACATGTCGAACTCGATCGGGTGGGTGGCCATGCGGAAGCGGGTCACCTCCTGCATCTTCAGCTCGATGTAGGCGTCGATGTAGGCATCGGTGAACACGCCGCCCTTGGTCAGGAAGCCGCGGTCCTTGTCCAGGTAGTCCAGGGCCTGGTCCAGGCTGTGGCAGACGGTGGGGATCTTCGCGTCCTCTTCCGGGGGCAGGTGGTACAGGTCCTTGGTCGCCGCCTCGCCCGGGTGGATCTTGTTCTCGACGCCGTCCAGGCCGGCCATCAGCATGGCCGAGAAGCCCAGGTAGGGGTTGCACAGCGGATCGGGGAAACGCGCCTCGATGCGGCGGCCCTTGGGGCTGGCCACGTAGGGGATGCGGATCGAGGCCGAGCGGTTGCGCGAGCTGTAGGCCAGCTTGACCGGGGCCTCGAAGCCGGGCACCAGGCGCTTGTAGCTGTTGGTGCCGGGGTTGGTGATGGCGTTCAGCGCGCGGGCGTGCTTGATGATGCCGCCGATGTAGTACAGCGCGAACTCCGACAGGCCGGCGTAGCCGTCGCCGGCGAACAGGTTCTTGCCGTCCTTCCAGACCGACTGGTGCACGTGCATGCCGCTGCCGTTGTCGCCGACGATGGGCTTGGGCATGAAGGTCGCCGTCTTGCCGTAGGCGTTGGCGACGTTGTGGATGATGTACTTCTGCAGCTGCAGCCAGTCGGCGCGCTGCACCAGGGTGCTGAACTTGGTGCCGATCTCGTTCTGGCCCGGGGCCGCCACCTCGTGGTGGTGGACCTCGACCGGGATGCCCATCTGTTCCAGCAGCAGGCACATCTCGGAGCGCATGTCCTGGAAGCTGTCGACCGGGGGCACCGGGAAGTAGCCGCCCTTGGTCGCCGGGCGGTGGCCCAGGTTGCCGCCCTCGATGTCGCGGCCGCTGCTCCACGGCGCTTCCTCGGACCCGATCTTGAAGAACGAGCCCTGCATGTCGGTGTGCCACTGCACCTGGTCGAAGACGAAGAACTCGGGCTCGGGGCCGAAGTAGGCGGCGTCGCCGATGCCGCTGCTCTTCAGGTAGGCCTCGGCGCGCTTGGCCAGGCTGCGCGGATCGCGCTCGTAGGGCTTGCCGTCGCCCGGCTCGAGCACGTCGCAGGTCAGGATCAGCGTGGGCTCTTCGAAGAAGGGGTCGATGTTGGCCGTGTTGGGGTCGGGCATCAGCAGCATGTCCGAGGCCTCGATGCCCTTCCAGCCGGCGATCGAGCTGCCGTCGAAGGCATGGCCGGCGCTGAACTTGTCCTCGTCGAAGTGCGACACCGGCACGCTGACGTGTTGCTCCTTGCCGCGGGTGTCGGTGAAGCGGAAGTCGACGAACTTGACTTCGTTCTCCTTCACCATCTTCATCACGTCGGCGACGGTCTTGGCCATTGATATCTCTCCTCGCGGCTGCCGCGATCTGCTGGGTGGTTTTGGGGGGATTCGATGGGAAATCCGGCCGCACGGACGCAGGGCCCGCGGGGCGCACCGCAATCTAGCAGAAAGCATGCCGGCCGCCGGGCGGCGCACCAACACGGCGAATCAGCGGCTTGCGCGGCGCTGCCGCGGCCCCGGCAACGCAGCATTCCCCATCGTGGTGCTAACGCACCATTTCGGGGCCCAGCTGCGCCCCGAAAGCTTGCAAGCCCTCGCGCAAGGCCTCGAAGGCGGCCAGCGGGTCGTCGCGGCCCTTCACCCCGAGCTCGATGTGGCGGCCCCATTCGGGGTGGTCGACGCTGGGCAGGCTGAACACCTTGACGCCGACGAAGCGCGCCTCGATGGCCTCCATCAGCGGGGTCAGGCTGGCCTCGATGGCGCCGAAGACGATCACCGAGCGCTCGCTGGCGCGGCCGCTGCCATGCAGCTGGGCGTAGCGGTGGTCCAGCACCCACTCGATCATCGGCCAGGCCATCACCGGGAAGCCGGGCACGAAGTGCAGGTGGCCGACGCTGAAGCCGGGGATCCTGTTGAAGGGGTTGGGGATCAGCGTCGCGCCCTCGGGGAACACGCCCATGTTCAGGCGGTGGACGTTGTCGGCGCGCTCGGGCTCGTAGGGCTCGCCCTTTTCGGCGGCCGTCTCGCGGATGCGCTCCTGGATCAGCGCCTTGGCGTCGGGGTGCAGCGCCAGCGGCAGACCCAGCGCGGCGGCGGCGGCCTGGCGCGTGTGGTCGTCGGGCGTGGCGCCTATGCCGCCGCAGACCAGCACCAGGTCGCCGCTGGCGGCGGCCTGGCGCAGCGTCTCGGTGATGCGCGCACGATCGTCGCCGACGATGCCCGCCCAGGCCAGCCGCAGGCCGCGCGCCGCCAGCAGCTCGATGACCTTGGGCAGGTGCTTGTCGGCACGCTTGCCCGACAGGATCTCGTCGCCAACGATGACCAGTCCGATGTCCATCAGGGGGAAACCTCCGTCTCGAGCGCCGGCGCGGTGGTGGCGGCCGGCGCGGCCGCTCGCTGCGCGGCGCCGCGCAGCAGCGCCAGCTCGGCCAGCAGGTAGTGCGCGAACCAGTTCGCCGCAAAGGCGAACACCAGCGTGTACAGCCACACCGACACCAGCACCAGCAGCGGCGCGAAGATCAGCGTCGCGGCGCTCAGCGCCCAGACCATCGCCGGCAGCGCGCCGAGGTAGCCGCAGACCACGCCCATCGCCAGCAGCGGCCAGCGCCGCGCGCGCAGCAGGAAGCGCCGCTCGGTGGCGCTGGCATGCAGCGCCAGCACGTCGAAGGCGAACACGCGGCAGGTCAGCCAGCCCCAGATCAGCGGCGGCAGCACCGCCACCAGCGGCGGCACGAACCACAGCGGCAGGCTCAGCACCAGCGCCAGCAGGGCCGTGGCCGTGCAGGCGGCGCTCCACAGCAGGCTCTGCCACCAGGCCGCGCCCTGCAGGCGCTGCAGCTGCGGGAAGCGTCGCGCCGCCACCAGGCGCACCACCGCCGGCGTCAGCATCAGCGCCACGCCGAGCAGCGTCAGCAGCACCACCAGCGGCACCGCCAGCGCGACGACGATCATCGGCGCCACCAGCGCGCGCAGCTGCGGTGCGCCTTGCGCCTCCACCCACTGCAGCAGCGCCGCCAGCAGTTCCCAGCGCTCCAGGAAGGCGCGCACCGCCGCCACCGTCGGCTCCCAGTAGGCCCAGCCCAGCAGGCCCACGGCGCTGCCCACGGCCAGCAGCGGCAGCAGCGACCACAGGAAGACCTTGGGGTGGGCGCAGTAGGCGACGGCGCGCCAGAAGGCGTCGAACATGGCCCGCGCCCCTAACCGAGCTGGCCGACCCGCGCCGCGCGCCGCTGGCCGCCGCGCAGGCAGGCCCACAAGCGCACCAGCCCCAGCCGCTGCTGGGTCCAGAAGCCGCGGCCGTAGTCGCGCCCGGCGAGCTGGTCGCGCACGCCGGTGGGCTCGTAGCGGCCGTCGAAGCGCGCGCTGCCGAACACCAGGTCCCAGACCGGGAACAGCACGGCGAAGTTGCAGCCGCCCAGGCTGCCCGGGCCGGCGGACTCGTGACCGACGCCGATGCCATGGTGCTGCCGGTGATAGCGCGGGCTGACCAGCACGCGCTCCAGCGGCCCGAAGGACAGCCTCACGTTGGCGTGCGACAGGCTCTCCAGCAGCTGCATCGCCGCCACCACGGCGATGAACTGCGCCGGCGGCACGCCAACGGCCAGCGCGACGAGCACGAACACGCCGTCGCGCAGCGCGTCGTCGAGCAGGTGGTTTCGGTTGTCCGACCACAGCGTCATCTGGCGCTGGCTGTGGTGCAGCGCGTGCAGCTGCCACCACCAGCCGAAGCCATGCTGGGCGCGGTGGATGGCGTAGTCGACGAGGTCGAACAGCAGCAGGTACAGGGCGAAGCTGACCAGCGCGCGGTCGGTGACGCCGGGCCACAGGTCGTCCAGCGCAAAGGTCGGCAGGCCCCACAGGCGCAGCGTGCCGACCAGCGCGTCGGCCGCCGGATCCAGCGTGAAGTACAGCGCCACGCGGAACAGGCCCAGCCGGTGCAGCAGCGTGTAGACGATGTCCACCTGCACCGCGCCGCGGTCGGTGACGGCCTCTGCCGGGCGCCAGCGCTCCAGCGCGCGCAGCAGCGTCAGCATCACCACCAGCTGCAGCAGGCCCACCAGCAGCCAGCCGGCGGCGTCGTAGCCGTCCTCGAGCACGTTGCCCAGGCCCAGCCCGAACATCAGTGGCTGCAGCAGGCCCTCGAACAGGGCCTGCTGGGCCTGGCCGAACCAGCGGCCCAGCCCGTCGGTGATGGCATCGGTCATCGTGGCGTGGTCATCGGGGGGCCGTGGCGGCGTGGCCGTGCTGCGGGTGTTCGCGCAGTGTCGCAAAACACAGGCCGCGGCGCTGCAGACCGGTGATCAGCGGCTCCAGCACCGCCGGCGCCCAGGGGTCCTTGCGCGACCAGATGCCCAGGTGCGCCAGCAGCACGTCGCCGGCACGGATGTCGCGCAGGGCCTGCGCCAGCAGGCGCTGGTTGGGGAAGCGCTCGCTGTCGAGCTCGTCACCCAGGAAACCGGCCGGCGACCAACCCACATGGCGCCAACCGGCTGCGGCCGCCGCCGCCAGCAAGGCCGGCGAGGTGCGCCCGCCGGGAGCGCGGAACACCGAGCCCATGCGTGCGCCGGTCATCGCGTGGAAGCGGCGCGCCGGGCGCTCCAGCTCCTCGGCGTACTGTGCGGGCGTGAGCACGCGCGCACGGCCGGCCAGCGGCCCCTGCGTGGGGCGCAGGCGCAGGCCGTCGGGCGTGTCGGCCAGCCACACGTCGTGGTCCCAGGTGTGCGAGCCGAAGGCATGGCCTTCGGCGGCGCGCGCGCGCCACCACGGCGCCCAGGCCTCGTCCAGGCAGCCGCCGCCGTCCAGCGTGCGCTCGTTGGCGAGGAAGAAGCTGGCCTTGACGGCATGCCGCTGCAGCACCTCGGCGACGAGGCCGGCCACGCCCATGTGGCCGGTGTCGAACGTCAGGTAGACCGCGCTGCCGCAGCCCGCGGGCTGGCCCGCCGGCTGGGCGGTCGAAACGCGCTGCCAGCCCAGCGCGGCCAGCGCGCCGGCGCCGAGCAGCGTGCGCCGACGCGGACCGGCCCCGCTATTGCCGCGGCGCATGGTCCAGCGTCCACACGCCATGCGGTGAGCGCCCGACCTCGACCTGGCGGACCACCTTGCGCTGCTCGATGTCGATGTAGGTGAGCTTGCGCGCCCAGCGCGAGGTGACCAGCAGCGTGCGGCCGTCGGCCAGCATCTCCATGCAGTCGGGGCCGCCGGGGGCGGGCAGCTGCGCCACCACCTGCAGGGTCTGCAGGTCCAGCATGCTGACGGTGTTGGCCACGCGGTTGCTGACGAACAGGTGGCGGCCGTCGCCGCGCGCGCGGAAGGCGTGCGCGCCGTCGCCGGTGACGATGCGCCGCGCCAGCCTGGGCGCCGCACCCGAGACGTCCCAGGCCTCGACGACCTTGTCGCCGGTCAGGCCCACGAGCAGCGTGCGGTCGTCGGCGGTCAGGTGCAGGTCGGCGGGCATGCGGCCCACGCGCTGCTTCCAGCGCAGCGCCTGCGTGGCCAGCTCGATGGCGGCGATCTCGTCGCTGTCCTGCAGGCTGACGTAGACCACGCTGCTCCGGCTGTCGATGGCCAGGTGGCTGGGCGTCTTGGCCGCGGCGATGCGCTTGACCAGCTGCAGCGGCATTGCCGCGTCGCTGCCCAGCCAGCGGTAGATGTCGACATGGTCGAGCCGGTTCGCCGCGGTGACGAACCACTTCATGTCGGGCGAGAAGCGCAGGTGGTAGGGGTCGACGATGTCGCGCAGCGTGCGCTGCACGGCGCCGGTGGCCGGGTCGACGAAGGTCAGCGAGTTGCCCGCGGCGTTGGCGACGATGACGCTCTTCTCGTCGGGCGTCAGGTACAGGTGGTGGGGCTCCTTGCCGGTGGGCACGCGGCGCAGCACCTGGTGGGTGCGCGGGTCGACCAGGCTGAGGTCGGCGTCGAGCGAGTTCAGCACGATGATGGGCCGCGGCGCCGGCGGCGCGGCGGCGCTGCCGGCGGCCGCCGGCGCCCTGGGCGCGGCGGGGTTGGCGCGCAGCAGTGCCGGCCAGCCGGCCAGCAGCAGGGAGGCGGCCGGCGCCAGGCGCAGCGCGCGGCGGCGCGACGCCGCGGCGGCAGAAGGACGGGGGAGATCGGGCAGCTTCATCGCGCGGCGCCGCGTCCCGCGGCGCGCCAGGGTGGGCACAGGCCGGCATCGTACCTGCCGGGCTGGCGCCGGCGCCTGAGAGAACACAAGCCGCGCGGGCCGATAATTCGGCGCGCCATGCCCGCCGCCCGCACCCTGCCCCGCACGATGCCGGCCGCCCCGCGGCCTGGCGCCGCCGCGCGATGCTGAGCGCCGCACTGGCCGTGGCCCTGGGCGCGGCGCTGGGCGCGCTGTGCCGCTGGGGCCTGGGCGCGGCGCTCAACGCCGCCTTCCCGCTGCTGCCGCCGGGCACGCTGCTGGCCAACCTGGTCGGCGGCTACGGCATCGGCCTGGCGCTGGGCTGGGCTGCACAGGCCACGCTGCCCCCCGAGTGGAAGCTGTTCGTCGTCACCGGCTTCCTCGGCGGGCTGACCACCTTCTCGGCCTTCTCGGCCGAGGTCGTGGGCCTGCTGCAGGCCGGCCGCGCCGGCTGGGCGCTGGCCACCGCCGCGCTGCACCTGGCCGGCTCGCTGCTGCTGACGGTGGCCGGCTACGCCAGCGCCGAGGCGCTGCGGCGTTGGGGCGCCTGAGCGCAGTCGCCACGTCGCCGCGGCGACAGCGCCTCTAGGGCCTTCGCCCCAGGGCGTGCGCCCACCCCGTTCGTAGAATCGTCCGAGGCATGCCTTCGTCCGCCGCGCCCTGCCAGCGCACCCCAGGAGAACAACACGATGAGCCCCGACGAGATCCTCGCCCAGCATGGCCCGCGCGAATCGATGGACTACGACGTGGTCGTGGTCGGCGCCGGCCCGGCGGGCCTGGCCACGGCGATCCGGCTCAAGCAGCTCGCGCCCGAGGCCTCGGTGGTGGTGCTGGAGAAGGGCAGCGAGCCCGGCGCGCACATCCTGTCGGGCGCGGTGATGGACCCGCGCGCGCTGACCGAGCTGTTCCCCGACTGGCAGGAGCGCGGCGCGCCGCTGAACCAGCCCGTCACCGGCGACGAGGTGCTGTTCCTCAGCGAGACCTCGGCGCAGCAGACGCCGCACTGGCTGCTGCCGCGCACCTTCGACAACGCCGGCAACTACATCGTGCGCCTGGGCAGCGTGGTCAAGTGGCTGGCCGAGCAGGCCGAGGCCCTGGGCGTGGAGATCTTCCCCGGCTTCGCCGCCGCCGAGGTCCTGTACGACGAACAGGGCCGCGTGCGCGGCGTGGCCACCGGCCACATGGGCGTGGGCAAGGACGGCCAGCCGCATGGCGGCTTCCAGCTGGGCATGGAGCTGCTGGGAAGGTACACGGTGTTCGCCGAGGGCGCACGCGGCCACCTGGGCAAGCAGCTGATCGCGAAGTACGCGCTCGATGAAGGCCGCGACGCGCAGAGCTTCTCGATCGGCATCAAGGAATTGTGGGAGGTGCCGGCCGAGACGGCGAAGCCCGGCCTGGTGCTGCACACCGCCGGCTGGCCGATGGACGAGCACACCTTCGGCGGCGGCTTCCTCTACCACCTGGAAGGCAACCTGGTCACGCTGGGCCTGGTCGTCGGGCTGGACTACCAGAACCCCTGGCTCAGCCCCTTCGAGGAGATGCAGCGCTGGAAGACGCACCCGGCGATCCGCGCCCATCTCGAAGGCGGCAAGCGCGTCGGCTACGGCGCGCGCGCCATCAACAACGGCAGCCCGCAGAGCCTGCCCAGGCTGGTGTTCCCCGGCGGCGCCCTGGTCGGTTGCGACGCCGGCACCATGAACGCCGCGCGCATCAAGGGCAGCCACGCGGCGATCAAGTCGGGCATGCTGTGCGCCGAGGCCATCGCGCCGGCACTGGCCGCCGGCCGCGCCCAGGACCTGCTGGACGCCTACCCCGCCGCCTTCGAGCGCAGCTGGCTGCACGAGGAGCTGCAGGCCACGCGCAACTTCAAGCACTGGTTCAAGCAGGGCAACACCGTGGGCACGGTGATGACCGGCATCGAGCAGTGGCTGCTGCCCAAGCTGGGCATCCAGAGCCCGCCCTGGACGCTGCACCGCCACACCCCCGACCATGCGCGGCTGCATGCCGCCAGCCAGGTCGAGCGCATCCGCTACCCCAAGCCCGACGGCGTGCTGACCTTCGACCGGCTGAGCTCGGTGTTCGTCAGCAACACCAACCACGAGGAGAACCAGCCGGCGCACCTGACGCTGAAGGACGCGGCGGTGCCGGTGGCGATCAACCTCAGCCAGTACGCCGGCCCCGAGAGCCGCTACTGCCCGGCCGGGGTCTACGAGTTCGTGCCCGCCGAGGGCGGCGGCGAACGGCTGCAGATCAACGCGCAGAACTGCGTGCACTGCAAGACCTGCGACATCAAGGACCCGACGCAGAACATCGTCTGGGTCACGCCCGAGGGCGGCGGCGGGCCCAACTACGCCGGCATGTGAGCATGGCCGACACCGGGTTCGCGCTGCGCGGCGAGCACATCGCGCTGGACGCGCTGCTCAAGGCCGCCGGCTGGGTGGGCAGCGGCGGCGCGGCCAAGCAGCTGATCCAGGGCGGCGCGGTGCGCGTGGACGGCGCCGTCGAGACGCGGCGCAGCGCCAAGCTGCGCGCCGGCCAGCGCGTGGAGCTGGACGGGCAGGCGCTGCGGCTGGTGGCGGCCGGGGGCTGAACGCAGCCGCAGCGCCGCCTGCGCGCCGCCTCAGCGGCCCTCGGCCTGCAGCGCCGAGTCGGCCAGCGCCTGCACCGCGCGCTGCACGCCGCCGGCGCCCACCGCCAGCCCCATCACGCGCAGCGCGGCCTCGATGGCCGCCAGCGCCCCCAGCAGCGTGGCCGGGTTGCTGTCGCCCAGGTGGGCGATGCGAAAGCCGCGGCCGGTGAGCGGCCCCAGCGCACCGGCCATCGCCACCTGGAAGCGCTCGCGCGCCACGGCGCGCAGCGCGTCGACGTCGGTGCCCTCGGGCACGGTGATCGTGGTCACGCTGGCCGAGCGGCTGGCCGGGTCGCGGGCGAAGAAGTCCAGCGCCCCGCCCTCGCGCCAGCCCTCGACCGCCGCATGCACCAGCCGGCGCAGCAGCGCATGGCGGGCATGCACGGCGTCCAGGCCCTCGCGCTCGATCAGCTCGAAGGCGCGACGCAGGCCCATCAGCAGGTTCTGCGGCGCGGTGCCGCAGAACTTGCGGTAGTTCAGCGGGCTCTTGCGGCGCACCCAGTCCCAGTAGTAGCGCGGCGCCGGGTTGGCCTCGGCAGCGGCCATCGCGCGCGCGTTGACGACAACGAAGCCCAGGCCCGGCGGGCTCATCAGCCCCTTCTGCGATGCGCCCAGCGTCACGTCCACGCCCAGCGCGTCCATCGCGTACGGCGCCGCGCCCAGCGAGGCCACCACGTCGGCCACCAGCAGCGCCGGGTGGCGCGCCTCGTCCAGCGCGCGGCGCAGCGCGGCCAGGTCGCTGGCGATGCCGCTGCTGGTGTCGGTGTGCACGGCGAACACGGCGCGGATGCGCTGTTCGCGGTCGTCGCGCAGCGCGGCGGCCACGGCGTCCACATCGATCGGCCAGCCCTCGCGCCAGGGCGTGCGCAGCACGCTGCGGCCCAGCGCCTCGGTCTGCAGCGCCCATTGCTCGCTGAAGTGGCCGGTGCCGGGGATCAGCGCCGCCTCGCCCGGCGCCAGCAGGTTCTCGACCACCGCCTCCCAGGCGCCATGGCCGTTGCTGGCGAACATGAAGACCTCGCCGTCGGCGCTGCCGCTGACCCAGCGCAGGCCGCGCTCGTTGGCGGCGATCAGGTCGTCCAGCCGCGGGTCGCCATGGTCCAGCGGCTGGCCGCTGGCGGCGTGCAGCACCTCGTCGGGGATGGGCGTGGGGCCGGGCGCGAGCAGCAGGCGGCGGCCGGGGATGCGCTGGGGGTCTGGGCTCATGCGGGGATTCGGGTGGCAGCGGAGGGGAGGATGGCGGTGCGTCAGCGTGCCGGCGCCCAGGCCGGCCTGCGCCTGGCCATGAAGGCGTCCACGCCTTCCTGCGCGTCGGGATGGACGAAGTTGCAGGCCATGGTCTGGCCAGCGTCGTCGTAGGCGGCGGCGATGGGCTGCTCGAGCTGGCGGTAGAACAAGGCCTTGCCCAGCGCCAGCGCGCTGCGCGGCTTGGCGACGAGGGTGTCGAGCAGCGCGTCGAGCTCGGCGTCCAGCGCCTCGGGCGCGGCGACGCGGTTCACCAGCCCGCGCGCCAGCGCCTCGTCGGCGCCGATGAAGGCGCCGGTGACCAGCATCTCGAAGGCCTGTTTGCGCGGCAGGTTGCGCGACAGCGCCACCGCCGGCGTCGAGCAGAACAGGCCCAGGTTGATGCCGCTGACGGCGAAGCGTGCGTCGCTGGCCGCCACCGCCAGGTCGCACATCGCCACCAGCTGGCAGCCGGCGGCGGTGGCGATGCCATGCACCCGCGCCAGCACCGGCACCGGCAGCGCCTGGATCGCCAGCATCAGCCGGCTGCAGCGCTCGAACAGCCTGCGCTGCGCCGCCTCGGTGGGCTGCGCGCGCATCTCCTTCAGGTCGTGGCCGGCGCAGAAGGCGCGCCCGGCGCCGGCGATGACCACGGCGCGCAGCGTCTCGTCGGTGCCGGCGCGCTGCAGCGCCGCCCACAGCGCGTCGAGCACGGCGTCGGACAGCGCGTTGAAGGCCTCGGGCCGGTTCAGCGTCAGGCGCAGCACGCCGCGGTCATCGCGCTCGCTGAGCAGCACCGCGGCATCGGCGGGGGCTGTCGGCGTCGGGGTCGGCGTCGGGGTCGGCGGGGCTGGCATCGCGGCTCTCCTGCGGTCTCGAACCAGGCCATGGTAAGCCGGCGTTGGCATCATTGCCGTGTGCAGACCTCGACCGACCCCGTGCGCGGGAGCCCCGCCGCCACTGCGGCGCCGCGCGCCGCCGAGCCGCTGAGCCTGGGCTTCGTCGGCGCCTGGCTCGGTTTCTGCCTGCTGATGGTGCTGGTCAGCCTGCAGGAGCAGCTGGTGGACGGCGGCGGCGACTGGGGCTGGCGCCTGGCCGACGAGCTGCTGGCGATGGCCCTGGTCAGCGTGCTGGCCGTGGCGCGCTGGCGCCTGGGCCCGCGCGACGACGCGCTGCTGACGCGGCCGCGCCTGTGGTTCTGGCGCGTGCTGCGCTGGACGCCGCTGGTGGCGCTGGCCTTCGTGCTGGCGCTGTACGCCGCGCGCCATGCGCTGCGCGCGGCGCTGGGCGGCCACTACGAGCACGCGCCCTGGCCGGCGGTGCTGGGCTACGAGAGCGCCAAGTTCGCCGTGTTCTACGCGCTGTTCGCCGGCGTGCAGTTCGGCCACCGCTCGTTCCGCGCGCTGGCCGCCGAGCGGCTGCGCCGCGAGCAGGCGCAGCGCCTGGCCGAGTTGGCGCGGCTGCAGCAGCTCACGCAGCAGCTGCGCCCGCACTTCCTGTTCAACGCGCTCAACACCGTGGGCGGCCTGGTGCATGACGACCCCGACGCGGCCGACCGCGCGTTGCTGGACCTGGCGGCGCTGCTGCGCGCCGCCAGCGACGCCAGCGCCCGGCCCAGCCAGGCGCTGCGCGACGAACTGGCGCTGGCGCGCGCCTATGCCGGGCTGATGGCGCGCCGCCATGGCCCGCGCGTGCAGCTCGGCTGGCGGCTGGACCCGGCGCTGGACGAGCAGCCCGTGCCCACGCTGGCGCTGCAGGTGCTGCTGGAGAACGCCTTCGTGCACGGTGTCGAGCAGCGCATCGCGCCCACCCACATCAGCGTGCGCAGCCAGTCCATCGCCGGCCCCGGCGGCGGCCCGGCGCGGCTGCGCCTGTCGGTGCACGACAGCGGCGGGCGGCTGGCCGCGGGCTGGCGCCCCGGCCTGGGCCTGGCCAACCTGGCCGAGCGGCTGCGCATGCTGCACGGCGACGCCGCGACGCTGCTACTGACCGAGGCCGACGGCGGCGTGCTGGCGTCCATCGAGTGGCCGCTGGCCTCCGACGATGGCCGCTGAGCCGCCGCTGCGCCTGCTGCTCGTCGACGACGAGCCGCCCGCGCGCCAGCGGCTGCGTCGCCTGCTGGCGGCGCAGCCGGAGGTGGCCATCGTTGGCGAGGCCGGCGACGGGCTGCAGGCGCTGGCGCTGGCCGAGCAGCTGCGCCCCGACGCGCTGCTGCTGGACGTGCAGATGCCCGAGGTCGGCGGGCTGGACGTGGCCGCCTCGCTGGGCGACGACGGGCCGGCCGTGGTCTTCGTCACCGCCTTCGACCGCTACGCGCTGCAGGCCTTCGACGCCGCCGCGGTCGACTACCTGCTCAAGCCGGTGGAGCCCGAGCGGCTGGCGCTTGCGCTGCAGCGGCTGCGCACGCCCCGCGGGCCGCGCAAGGCCGCCGCGCGGCGCCCGCCGCCGCAGCGGCTGGTGTTTGCCGAGCGCGGCCGCATCGAGGTGCTGCCGGTGGCCGGGATCGACTGGCTGCAGGCGGCCGACAACTACGTGCAGGTGCATGCCGGCGGCTGCACGCGGCTGCTGCGGCGCACGCTGGCCGGGCTGCTGCAGGACCTGGGGCCGGCCTTCCAGCGCATCCACCGCAGCGCGGCGGTGGCCCTGGCCCAGGTCGAGCACGTGTCGCCGCTGGGCAAGGGCGATGCCGAGGTGCGGCTGCGCAGCGGCGCCCGCCTGCGCTGCAGCCGCGCCCACCGCGCCGCGCTGGCGGCGGCGCTGCAGCACGGCGCCTGAGCGCCTGCCGCGTCCGGCCCCGTCCAGCCCCGTTCGCCCCGCGCCGGGCCCGGCCCGCCCCAGGCCGCTGGGCATGGGCGCAGGGCGCACCTAGCCTGCGCGCATGCCAGCCTTGCTGCCGCCCCGCCCGCCCCGTCCGCCCCTGCCCGCGCTGCCCGGCCCCGCGCAGCGCGAGCTGTTCCTCGACTGGCTGCGCATCGCCGCCTTCGGCCTGCTGATGCTCTACCACGTGGGCATGTACTACGTGAGCTGGGGCTGGCATGTGAAGAGCCCCTTCGCGTCGACGGCGCTGGAGCCGCTGATGCTGCTGAGCAACCCCTGGCGCATGGGCCTGCTGTTCCTGGTCTCGGGCGCCGCCACCGCCGCGCTGCTGCGCAGCGGCCGCTTCAGCCTGCGCGAGCGCGCCACCCGGCTGCTGCTGCCGCTGGCGCTGGGCGTGGCCGTGATCGTGCCGCCGCAGGCCTACCAGGAGGTGGTGCACAAGCTGGGCTATGCCGGCGGCTACGGCGAGTTCCTGGCCCTGTACTTCCGCGCCCACACGGGCTTCTGCGAGGCGCCGGGCCGCTGCCTGGTGCTGCCGACCTGGAACCACCTGTGGTATCTGCCCTACCTGTTCGTCTACACGACGCTGCTGGCCGGGCTGCTGGCGCTGTGGCCGCGCCTGCTCGAGCACGGCGCGGCGCTGGCCCTGCGCCAGCTGCAGGGCTGGAAGCTGTTCGTGCTGCCCATCGCGCTGCTGGCGGCGGCGCGCCTGGGGCTGCTGACGCGCTTCGGCGTCACCCACGCGCTGGTCGACGATGCCTACCAGCATGCGGTGTTCATCCCGCTGTTCCTGTTCGGCGCCGTGGCGATGCGCGCACCGGCGCTGTTCGAGCGCATGGCCGCCGTGCGCCACGCGGCGCTGGGCGCTGCGCTGCTGGCCTGGCTGCTGCTGCTGGCCTACTTCCGGCTGGCCGAGCTGCACGGCCCCTGGCCCGAGTGGCTGCGGGCGCTGCAGCGCGTGGTCTGGGCCTGCATGCAGTGGTGTGCGCTGGTGGCGGTGCTGGGCTACGGCCGGCGCCACCTGCAGCGCGAGCACCGCTGGCGCAGGCCGCTGAACGAGGCGGTGTTCCCGGTCTACCTGGTGCACCAGACGGTGATCATCGGGCTGGCGGTGGCGCTGCGGCCCTGGGGCCTGCCGCCGGCGCTGGAGGCGCCGCTGCTCGTCGCAGCCACGCTGGCCGCCGGGCTGCTGGCCTGGCGCCTGGCGCGCCGAGCCGGGCCGCTGCGGCCCTGGCTGGGGCTGGCAGCGCCCCGGCGCCGCGCGGCGCAGCAGCCGCAAGGCGCGGCCGCCGGGGGCTGAGGCCGGCCGGGCCGGCTACTGCCTGGCCTCGTCGCCGCGTTCGCCGCCGCGCGGCGAGTGGCGCGGGCTGCGGCGGCGCTCGTCGTCGTCGTCGGGCCGGCTTCGCGGCTGCTCGCGGGCGCGCTCGGGCGGCGGCGCCGCGCGGTCGCGTGGCGGGGCGGGCGGCAGCACCTGGGCGGCCGGCGGCGCCGCGGGAGCAGGCAACACGGGCTGCATCGGCGGCAGCACCGTCGGCATCACCGGCGCCGCCCCCGCGGCCGGTGCGCGCTGCGGCTCGGGGCGCAGGCGCTGTGGCGGCGCCGGGTCGCGCGGGCGGTCCTCGCCGCGGCCGTCGCGGCGCTCGCCGCCGCGCTCGTCGCGGCGCCCGTCCCTGCGCTCATCGCCGCGCTCGTCACGCCGCTCGCCGCGGCGTTCGTCCCGCCGCTCTTCGCGCGGGGCCAGGGCGCGATCGGGCGCGCGCTCGTCGCGCCACTGCGGGGCACGCACCGGCGCCGGTGGCAGCACCGCCGGCAGGGTGCGGTCGATGTGGCCGGGCGGGTTGCCTTCGTCGGGCAGGTCGGCGCCCCGCGCCGGGCCGGGCGCGGGCGGCGGGGCCGGCGGCAGCGGCTCGGCCGCGACGCGGTCGATGGCGACCACCCGCGGCGCCACCGGGCGGCGCTGCTCCAGCACGTCGCGCGGCACCACGGTGACGCCCCCGGGCGCGCCCTGGTTGCCCCAGTGGCGATGCGGCTCGCGGTGACCGTCCCGCCGGTCGTCCCGGCGGTCGTCCCGGCGGTCGCCGTGGCGCGGCGGGTGCGCATGCGGCGGGTGCACGTGGATGTGCGGGTTGACGATGGTGACGTAGCGCGGCGTGTGCCGGTGCACCGGCACGTAGACCTCGCGCGGCGCCAGCGGCACCCAGCCGATGTGCACCCCGAGCGACGGCCCGCCGATGTGGATGGACACGCCCAGCGGCGGCCCGCCCACCCAGGCCACCAGCGCCGGCGCGTAGACCGGCCGCGCGACATAGGCGCCGGGCACCCAGCACCAGCGCCCGCGCCAGTGCATCCAGCGGCCGTAGTGCGTGACGGCGAAGCCCCACGGTGCCTCGTCGATCCAGGTCCAGCCCCAGGGCCGCACCCAGGCCCAGCGGCCATGGCGGTACGGCGCCCAGCCGGCGTCGACGCGGACCGGGAACCACACCGCACCATGCTCGGGGTGGCGGTCCCACTGGCCCCAGCGGTCCAGTTCCTCGGCGCCGGTCATCTCGGGCGACACGTACTGCGCGCCAACGCTGCGTTCCTCGCGACCGTCGGCGTCCAGCACCCAGGCGGCGAAGGCGTCGCCGGGCAGCGACTTCGGGGCGTGGCGCAGCAGCGTGGCGGCGCCGCGGCGCTCCTGCCAGATCTCGGCGCGCTGGCCCTCGGCCAGCACCAGGCGCGGCGGGCCACCGGGTTCGTCCGGCGCCTCGACGCGCAGCTCACCGCGCCAGCTGCCGGCCAGCGTGGTGTCGTCGAGCCGCTCGATGCGGTAGTGGCCGGCGCGCTGCGGCAGCAGCCGCGCCTGCGCGGTGAGCAGCTCGGTCTCGGCGGCGACCTCGCGCGAGCGCAGCCGCAGCGCCAGCGCGCCGCGGTGCAGCTGCATCACCATGCGCTCGTCGTCCAGCCGCAGCAGCTCCAGCTCGGCGCTGGCGCCCAGGCGCAGCGTCGTGGAGCCTATGCGCAGCTCGGCGCGGCCGTCGCGCCCGGTGGCGATGCGGTCGCCGCCGGTCAGCGGGCGGTTGAGCTCGGCGTCGCGCCACTCGCGCTGCTCGGCGTCGTACCAGGACACGCCCCCCTCCAGCCCCGCGATGCGCCCGACGCGCCCTGGCGGGTCGTCCTGCGCGCGCGCCGCGCCGGCCAGCGCCCACAGCAGCACGACGGCCAGCGCCAGCGCGCAGGCCCAGGCCCAGCGCCGCAAGGGCACGGTGGTGGGCAGCGGCTGCGGCGGCGCCGGCCAGCCCGAGGCCAGCGGCAGCCCGGCACCGGGCCGGCCACCTTCGAACACGGCGTCCCGAGGCCGCTGGACGGTTCGGGCGGCACGCGGCCCGGGGACATGCTCGCGGTTCATGCCCCTTCAACGCCCGGTGGCAGCGAACCGCCGACAGGCGCCATGTAAACGGGCTTTACCGTCCGCGGCGGGAACTCCTGCCCGGCGCCGCGACAAGGCGCCGCATGCCGCCTGGCCGGCCAGGCGCCCACTCAGTCGTCGGCGTGTTCGGGCAGCTCCGGGAACAGCACGCTGGTGAAGCCGAACTGCGTCAGGTCGCGCATGCGCGTGGGGTACAGCCGGCCGATGAGGTGGTCGCACTCGTGCTGCACCACGCGGGCGTGGAAGCCGTCGGCCTCGCGGTCCAAGGCCCGGCCATGGGCATCGAAGCCGCGGTAGCGGATGCGCGCATGGCGCGGCACCAGGCCGCGCAGACCGGGCACCGACAGGCAGCCCTCCCAGCCGTCCACCATCTCGTCGGACAGCGGCTCGATCAGCGGGTTGACCAGCACCGTGGGCGGCACCGGCGGTGCCTCGGGGTAACGCGCGTTGTGCTGGTAGCCGAAGATCACCACCTGCAGGTCCACGCCGATCTGCGGCGCCGCCAGGCCCGCCCCCTGCGCCGCATGCATGGTGTCGAACAGGTCGGCCACCAGCGCATGCAGCTCGGGCGTGTCCAGGGCCGCCACCGGCTGGGCCACGCGCAGCAGACGCGGGTCGCCCATCTTCAGGATCTCGCGCACGCTCACTTGAACGACATCCCGACCCGGGGGTTGCCCGGCAGGCCCTCGTAGACCACCTCGACCTTGAGCCCCGGCTTGGGCGGCAGCAGCCGGCTGAACGAGCCCAGGCTGACCAGCTCGCCCGGCTGCAGCGCGCGGCCCTGGCGGCCCAGCGCCTGCGCCAGCCAGACCACGGCGTTGAGCGGGTGCTCGAGCACGTCGCTGCCGCGGCCGCTGTCGAGCTCGGCGCCGTCGCCGCGCACGCGCACCGTCATGTCGCGCAGCGCGTCCAGCATCGCGTAGCGCTCCGAGCGCATCGCCGGCACGGCGATCGGCGTGCCCTGCACGCCCAGCCGCGCGCCGACGTTGATCGCGCTGATGGCCGCGCCGTTGAGCCGCGGCGGCGCCTGCACCACCAGGTCGGGCAGCTCGATGAAGGGGATCACCTGGTCGATGGCGGCCAGCACCTCGGCCGGCGTGCGCGCCTGGTTGATGCTGGCGCTGGCCACGCGCACCAGCAGGTCGGCCTCGAACAGCGGCCGCGCGCCGAAGGCCGCCTCGACCACCGCGCCATCGGCCAGCAGCATCGGCGCGTACAGCACGCCCCACACCGGCTGGTCGTGGTTGAAGCGCTTCTGCACCGCCGGGTTGGTCAGCCCCGCCTTGTAGCCCACCGGGCGGCCGAAGTGCAGCTCCAGCAGCCGGTTGAGCTTGCCGCGCGTGCACTCGCCGTCGGCGGCGTTCAGGCCCTCGGGGTTGGCCGCGGGCTGGCGGCTGGCGTAGGCGTCGAACAGCGCGCTGACCTGGCTGTCGCTCAGGCAGGCGGCCTGGGCGGCCGCTGCGGCCGCCAGGCACAGGCCCACCAACCCGGCGCGGGCGGCACGGCCTGGCGCGCTGGCCAGGCCTTGCGGCGCCTGGCGCCGGACAGGACGGGATGGTGACGGTTCGACAGGCATGGCGGACTCCCGGTGGCTGTTGTGGGCGACGGCCCGATCGGGCCGCTGCGAGTGTGCAGCAAGTCCGGGCCCGGCTTCGTCGGCCGCCTGCGCAGCCTGTCCGCCGGGCGCGGCCTTGCATCGCCTGCGGCGCGACAACGCCGGGCCGGCGGGCCAAGCTGGCGGCCATCGACAGACCATCGCCGCAAGGCCACCCCCCGCCATGAACCCTTCGCTGCAAGCCTCTCGCGCCTGGACCCTGCCCCTGCTCGCCGCGGTGGCGGCCGCCACCCTGGCCACGAGCTCACCCGCGGCGTGGGCCGAGGCCGCTCCTGCCGCCGCTGCCACGGCCGAGGAGCGCCACGCGCTGGCCGGCAGCTACCTGCTCAGCGACGGTCGCACCCTGGTGGTGGCGCAACGGGGGCGGCAACTGCTGCTGACGCTGGACACCCAGGAACGGCCGCTGCAGCGGGTGTCGGCGGCGCGGCTGCGCAGCACCGACGGCCGGCTGGAGCTGGACTTCGCGCTGCGCGCCAATGGCCTGGTCGACGGCGTGACGCTGCGCCAGCGCGGCGGCTGAGCGGCCGCGCGGCGCGCCCGGCTCAGGCCGGCGCCAGCGCGATGCCCGGGACCGGCATCGCACGCAGCCGCGCCAGCACTTGGTGCAGGCGCAGCGCCGGCGCCCCGGCGGCGTGCATCAGCGCCCCGCCCTGCTCCTGCAGCCGGGCCAGGGTCCAGGCATGCTGCTCGGCGCGGAAGCCGTCGTCGCGGCGGCAGCCGTCCTGCACGAAGGCGAAGTCGGGCTCGCACAGCACGGCCAGGTCGTAGCGCCGGCGCGCCAGCTCGCGCAGCGCCGCCGGTGCGTCGCCATGGTCGTGCAGGCAGTACTGCAGCGTGGTCAGCGGCGAGGTGTCGCAGACCAGCCAGCCGGCGCGGCGCACGCGCGGGTCCAGCGCCGCCTGCTCCTCCAGTTCGACCTGGCGCTGCGCCACCAGCACCAGCTCGTCGGGCGTCAGCGTGCGCCGCAGCTGCTCCCACAGCTCGCGGCCGTACTCGGCCACCCAACGTGTGTCCAGCGCCTCGGCCAGCGCGCGCGCCAGCGTGGTCTTGCCGCTGCTCTCGCCACCGAGCAAGACGACGCGGCGCACCGCGGCAGCGTCCCGTTCAACCTGGTTCACGGCTCCTCCGTCAACAGGGCGCGCAGCCCCTCTTCGTCCAGCACGGCCACACCCAGCGCCAACGCCTTGTCCAGCTTGGAGCCGGCCTCGGCGCCGGCCACCACGTAGTGCGTCTTCTTCGACACCGAGCCGGCCACCTTGGCGCCAGCGGCCTCCAGCATCGCCTTGGCCTCGTCACGGCTCAGCGTGGGCAGGGTGCCGGTGAGCACCACGGTCTTGCCCGCCAGCGGACCGGCGGGCAGGCGTTCGGCCCCTTGGTGCTCGTCCCAGCGGATGCCCGCGGCGCGCAGCTGCTCGACCACCTCGCGGTTGTGCGGCTGCTCGAAGAAGGCCCGGATGCTCTGCGCCACCACCGGGCCCACGTCGGGCACCTCCAGCAGCTGCTCGACGCTGGCGTCCATGATGGCGTCCAGCGCGCCGAAGTGCCGGGCCAGGTCGCGCGCCGTGGCCTCGCCCACGTGGCGTATGCCCAGCGCGTAGACGAAGCGCTGCAGCGTGGTGTGTTTGCTCGCCTCCAGCGCCGCCACCAGGTTGGCCGCGCTCTTGTCGGCCATGCGCTCCAGCGCCGCCAGCTGGGCCACGCCCAGCCGGTACAGCTCGGGCAGCGTGCGCACCAGGCCGCCATCGACCAGCTGGTCGACCAGCTTGTCGCCCAGGCCCTCGATGTCCATCGCGCGGCGGCCGGCGAAGTGCAGCAGCGCCTGCTTGCGCTGAGCGGCGCAGAACAGGCCGCCGGTGCAGCGGTGCTCCAGGCTGCCCTTCTCGCGCAGCACGGCGCTGCCGCACACCGGGCAGGCCGCCGGCATGCGGAAGTTGGGCACGTAGGCCTCGCGCGCACCGGGCATGCGGCCCACCACCTCGGGAATCACGTCGCCGGCGCGGCGCACGATGACCTGGTCGCCGCGCCGCACACCCTTGCGGCGCAGCTCGAACAGGTTGTGCAGCGTCGCGTTGCTCACCGTGGTGCCGCCCACGAACACCGGCGCCAGCTTGGCCACCGGCGTGAGCTTGCCGGTGCGGCCGACCTGGATCTCGATGTCGCGCAGGCGCGTGGCCTGCTCCTGCGCCGGGTACTTGTGCGCCACCGCCCAGCGCGGCTCGCGCGTCACGAAGCCCAGCCGCTGCTGCAGCGCCAGGTCGTTCACCTTGTAGACCACGCCATCGATGTCGAAGGGCAGCGCGTCGCGCCGGGCCTCGATCTCGGCGTGGAAGGCCACCAGCCCGTCGGCACCGAGCACCACGCGGCGGTCGGCGCACACCGGCAGGCCGAAGGCGGCGATGGCGTCCAGCGTGGCGCTGTGCGTGGGCGGCCGGGCCCAGCCCTCGCTGGCGCCCAGGCCGTAGGCGAAGAAGCTCAGCCGCTTGTCGGCCAGCGCGCGGCTGTCGAGCTGGCGCACGGCGCCGGCTGCGGTGTTGCGCGGGTTGATGAAGGTCTTGCCGCCGCGCTCGCGCTGCGCGGCGTTGAGGCGCTCGAAGTGGTCGCGGCGCATGTAGACCTCGCCGCGCACCTCCAGCAGCGGCGGCGGCGTGTCGGCCATCAGCCGCAGCGGGATCTGCGAGATCGTGCGGATGTTGTGCGTGACGTCCTCGCCGGTCTCGCCGTCGCCGCGCGTGGCCGCCTGCACCAGCAGGCCGTCGACGTAGCGCAGGTTGATCGCCAGGCCGTCGAACTTCAGCTCGCAGGCATAGGCCACCGGCGGGTCGGACTCGGCCAGCGCCAGCTCGCGGCGCACGCGGGCGTCGAAGGCGCGCGCCCCCTCGGCCGTGGTGTCGGTCTCGGTGCGGATGCTGAGCATGGGCACGGCATGGCGCACCGGCTGCAGGCCTTCGAGCACCTGGCCGATCACGCGCTGCGTGGGCGAGTCGGGCGTGCGCAGTTCGGGGAACGCGGCCTCGATCGCCTGCAGCTCCTGGTACAGGCGGTCGTACTCGGCGTCGGGGATCTGCGGCGCATCGAGCACGTAGTAGCGGTGCGCGTGGTGCTGCAGCAGCCCACGCAGCGCCGCGGCGCGGGCCGCAACGGCCCCGGCGCCGGCATCGGTTTCGGACATGCGGCCAGTGTATGCGCGCACCGTGCGGCGCCTGCCAGGCGCGGCCGCTGTCAGATCGGCGCGCCGCGTGCGACAGTCGAAGCCCTGTACGCACCGGGAACACCATGAGCCAAGCCCATGACCTGATCGTGATCGGCGCCGGCAGCGGCGGCGTGGCCGCGGCGCGGCGCGCCGCGCTGCATGGCGCGCGCGTGGCCATCGTCGAGGGCGGCCGGGTGGGCGGCACCTGCGTGATCCGCGGCTGCGTGCCGAAGAAGCTGCTGATGTACGCCGCCGCCTACGCCGACGACTTCGCCGACGCGCGCGGCTACGGCTGGGTGCTGGAGCCGCCGCCGCGCTTCGAGATGGCGCGCTGGGCGGCGGCCAAGGCGGCCGAGACGGCGCGGCTGGAGGGCGTGTACCGGCGGCTGATCCAGGAGGGCGGCGTCGAGCTGGTCGAGGGCTGGGGGCTGCTGGACGGCCGCGACGGCGACGCCCCCGAAGCGGCCTTGAAGGTGCGTGTCGGCGAACGCGTGCTGCGCGGCCGCCATGTGCTGCTGGCCGCCGGCGCCGCGCCGGTGCGCGACAGCCTGCCCGGCATCGGGCACTGCGCCACCAGCGACGAGCTGCTGGACCTGGCCGAGCTGCCGGCCCGCGCCGCGGTGGTGGGTGCCGGCTACATCGCCGTCGAGTTCGCCTCGATGCTGGCGCGCCTCGGCGTGCAGGTCGAGATGTTCTACCGCGGCGGGCTGCCGCTGCGCGGCTTCGACACCATGCTGCGCGAAGCCGCCGCCGAGGCGCTGGCCGACGCCGGCGTGCTGCTGCACCCGGGCCGGGCGCCGCAGCAGGTGTCGGCGCAGGGCCGGCGCCTGCACTTCGACGACGGCAGCCACGCCGAATTCCCCTGGGTGCTGAACGCCACCGGCCGGCGCGCCAACGGCGCCGCGCTGGGCCTGGCCTCGCTGGGCCTGGCGCCGGGCACCCGCGGCGAGGTCGTCGTGGGCCAGGACATGGGCGCCGGCGCACCCGGGCTGTGGGCCATCGGCGACCTCACGGACCGGCGCAACCTGACGCCGGTGGCCATCGCCGAGGGGCGGGCACTGGCCGACCGCCTGTTCGGCCCGGCCGACGCCGTGCACCCCGACCTGTCGCGCGTGGCCAGCGCCGTGTTCATGCTGCCGCCGCTGGCCAGCATCGGCCCCACCGAGGACGAGGCCGTGGCCGCCGGCCGCCGCGTGGCCGTCTACGAGACGGCCTTCAGGCCCATGCAGCAGGCCTTCGCCGGCGGGCGCGGGCGCACGCGCATGAAGCTGCTGGTGGACGCCGGCGAAGGGGCCGACAGCGGCCGCGTGCTGGCCCTGCACATGGCCGGCGCCGATGCACCGGAGATCGTGCAGAGCCTGGCCGTGGCGCTCAGCGCCGGCGCCACCAAGGCGCACTTCGACCGCACCGTGGCCGTGCACCCGACGGCGGCCGAGGAATGGGTGCTGCTGCGCGCGCCCAGCCGCGTGCGCGAGCCCGGCTGAAGCCGATCCAGGCGGCTCAGCGCGGCAACCGGTGCATGCGGCAGCGCTCGAAGGCGACGCCCTGCCAGGTGGTCTGCAGGCGCTGCACCTCGGCGAAGCCGGCGCGCGTGAACAGCGGCTGGCTGAAGGGCGTGACCCAGGCGCCCAGGCGCCGCCAGCCTTGCGCCGCGCTGCGGTCCAGCACCCGGGCCAGCAAGCTGCTGGCGATGCCGCGGCGGCCGGCGTCGGCGCGCACGTAGAGCGACTTGACCTCTGCATCCAGGCCCTCGTCGCAGGGCGCTGCCAGGGCGGCAACGCCGCAGAAGCCCAGCGCGCTGCCGTCGGCGTCGACGGCCACCCAGGTCTCGGCCGCGAGCACGTAGTCGCGGAAGGCCGGCGTGTCGGCGCCGAAGGCGGCCCAGGCCGCCACCTGCGCGGGCGTGTAGACCTGCGGTCCCAGCGCCTGCGCGGCGCCGGCATACAGCGCGGCCAGCGCCGGCAGGTCGGCGGCGGTGGCCGGCCGCAGCGGGCCCGGCCAGTGCGGCGCGGCCGCCGGCATCGGGCGGCCTCAGCTGAACAGGCGCCGGGCGGCGGCGCTGCCGGCGGCCAGGTCCAGCTGCTCCAGCCGGCGGTACAGCTGCTGCAGGTCCTGGCCGATGGCGGCGTAGGCATGCAGCGTGACGGCGCGGCCGGCGTCGTCCATGGCCGTGGCGTCCAGGTCGGCGGCCAGCGTGGTGGCGGCGTGGTGCCAGGCCGGGAAGGGCTCGGCAGCCTCGGGGGTCTGCGGCACGTCCAGCGACAGCAGCACGCTGGCCACCGCCTGCTGCTGCGGCGTGTCGGCCAGCGCCGCGCGGGCGTCGTAGGCCAGCACCAGCACCGGCGGCGCGGCGGCATCGTCGGGCGCCGGCAGCACCAGGCGGCCGGGCACGGGGCCCTTGACGAAGCCCAGGCGGCCGGCGACCTGCTCCAGGTAGGGCAGCGACCAGGCGGCGCCGTTGCTGCGCAGCGTGATGGTCAGCTGCGCGTCCAGCGGGCTGGCCAGCGCGTCCAGTTCCTTGGCCCGTGCCGCCACCTCGACCATGTCGGGCGGCAGCGCCGTGGCGCCCACGGCCTCGGCGAAGGCCTGGATCTTCTGCACGAACTCGCTGTACTCGATCTGGTTCAGCGGCCCGCCGCGGTGGGCCAGCTGCACGCCGGCCTGCAGCTCGCTGTAGCGGCGACCGGGCTGCGGGTGGTCCCATTCGCCGGTCTCGGTGTCCAGCGCCTCGATGTAGAAGGGCTTGCTGCCGGCGCGGCGCGTGGGCGGCAGGTGGGCCAGCAGGTGTTCGCCGCTGACCGGGGCCTCCAGCTCCATGGGCACGATGGCGTCGATCAGCGCGTCCAGCCGCAGCACGGCGCGGCGCGGGCGCGGCGGCGGGGGGGTGGCCTTGTCGTCCAGCGCCGGACCGGCGCTGTCGCCGCCGCCAAGCGGCGTCGCGGCGCCGCTGCCCAGGCCGGGCTCGACCCGCGCACCGGCCACGGGCGCGCCGCGCGGGCGCTGCCGGCGCGCACGCCACCAGCCGTGCAGCGCCAGCGCCAGCAGTGCCACGCCACCGGCGATGGCCAGCGCCGGCAGCAGGTCCAGCGAGGCGAGCGCGTTCACCGGGGCGCGCTCACGCCGCCTCGACCATCGCCGAGGCCGACTGCATGTCGACGGCCACGATGCGGCTCACGCCCTGCTCCTGCATGGTCACGCCGATCAGCTGCTGGGCCATCTCCATCGCGATCTTGTTGTGGCTGATGAACAGGAACTGCGTGCCCTGGCTCATCTCGGTGACGAGCTTGGCATAACGCTCGGTGTTGGCGTCGTCCAGCGGTGCGTCCACCTCGTCGAGCAGGCAGAACGGCGCCGGGTTGAGCTGGAAGATGGCGAACACCAGCGCGATCGCGGTCAGCGCCTTCTCGCCGCCCGACAGCAGGTGGATGGTGCTGTTCTTCTTGCCCGGCGGCTGCGCCATCACCTGCACGCCGGCGTCCAGGATCTCGGCGCCGGTCATCACCAGCCGCGCATTGCCGCCACCGAACAGCAGCGGGAACATGCGCCCGAAGTGCTCGTTGACCTGGTTGAAGGTGCTGGCCAGCAGCTCGCGCGTCTCGAGGTCGATCTTGTGGATCGCGTCCTCCAGCGTCCTGATCGCCTCCTGCAGGTCGGCGTTCTGCGCGTCGAGGAAGGTCTTGCGCTCGCGTGCCGTCCCCAGTTCGTCCAGCGCCGCCAGGTTCACCGCGCCCAGCGCGGCGATCTCCTTCTGGATGCGGTCGATCTCGGTCTGCAGGCCCCACAGCTTGACGCCGCCGTCCTCGACCGAGCGCGCCAGCGCGTCCAGGTCCACCTCGGCCGCCTGCAGCTGCTCCAGGTATTGCGCGCCGCCCAGCTGGGCTGCCTGCAGCTCCAGCTGCAGCTTGCCGATGGCCTCGCGCTGCGGCTCCAGGCTGCGTTCGTGCGCCAGCCGCATCTCGTCCAGCCGGCGCAGCTGCGCCGTGACCTCGTCGTAGCGGCTGCGCGCCGCGCCCAGCTCGGCCTCGCGCGCCAGCTTCTCGTCCAGCGCCTGCTGCAGCCCGGCCTGGGCGGCGGCGTCGTCGAAGGCGCCCAGCTCCAGCTCCAGCTGCTCGCCGGCCTTGCGGTTGGATTCGACCTGCGCCTCGGCGGTGGCGATGCCGCGCTGCAGCTCGTCGCGGCGCGCGGCCAGCGCACGCGCCTGGAAGCGCGCCTCCTGGGCCTGGCGCTCCAGCGCGCGCTGCTGTTCGCGGGCGTCGGCCAGCGCGCGCTCGGCGGCGATCACCGCGTCCTCCAGCTCGGCATGGCGCTGCTGGGTGTCGCCCAGCTGCAGGTCCAGCTCCTCGAAGCGCGCCTCGCCGGTGGCGGCGCGCTCGGCGATCGCCTCGAGCTGGGCCTCGACCTCGGCCAGTTCCTCGTCGAGCTGGCTGCAACGCGCCTGCGCCGCCTGGGCCTGCTGCTGCAGGCGCAGCAGCTCGACGTGCAGCGCATGCGCGCGGCTCTGCGTCTCGGCGGCCTCGCGGCGCAGCGTCGCGGCGCGCTGCGTGGCCTCGGTGTAGGCCGCCTCCAGGCGCACCGAGACGGCGCGCGCCTCGTCGACGATGAGTGCCTGCGCGCGCTGCTGGCGCTCCAGGTTCTCGATCTCCTGCGCACGCGCCAGCAGGCCGGCCTGCTCGCTGTCGGCGGCGTAGAAAGCCACGGCGTGCTGCGAAACGGCGTGGCCCTGCGGGGTGACGATGATCTCGCCATGCGTGAGCTGGCCGCGCGCGGCCAGCGCGGCGTCCAGGTCGGCCGCGGTGTAGACGCCCTCCAGCCAGTCGGCCAGCAGGGCCTGCAGGCCGGCGTCGCCCAGGCGTAACCGGTCGGCCAGGCGCGGCAGCGTGCGGTGGGTGTCGGCGTGCGCCGCGCCGGGCAGCGCGTAGAAGGCCAGCTTGGCCGGCGGCGCGTCGGCGGCGAAGGCGCGCACGGTGTCGAGCCGGCCCACGGCCAGCGCGCCCAGGCGCTCGCGCAGCACGGCTTCCAGCGCCGTCTCCCAGCCGGTCTCGATGTGCACCTGCTGCCACAGGCCCTGCAGCCCGGCCAGGCCATGCTTGTCCAGCCAGGGCTTGAGCTTGCCCTCGGTCTGCACCTTCTCCTGCAGCGCGCGCAGCGCCGACAGGCGCGCGGCGATGTCGGCGGCGCGCGCCGACTCGCGGTTCACCGCCTCCTGCGCGGCGCGTCGCTGCTCGTCGAGCTGGGGCAGCTGGTCGCTGACTTCGTGGTGCCGCGCGTCGGCCTCGTCGCGCGCCTGCGCGGCGGCGGCTTCCTGTTCCTGCAAGGCCTCCAGCCGCGCCAGGTCGGGCGCGGCCAGGCCCTGGCGCTCGGCCGAGAGGCGTTCCTGGCGCGTGCGTTGCTGGCGCTTCTGCTCGTCCAGCCCGCGGCTCTCGGCGGCCAGCACCTGGATCTGCTGCTGCACCTGCGTCACCAGGTTGCGCTGCTGGTTGGCGGCCTGCTGGGCGGCGCGCACCGCCTCCTCGCCGTCGGGCAGCGCATGGCCCTGCTCCTCGGCCTGCGCCGCCAACATCGCCGCCTGCTCGTCGGCGGCCGCGATCTGTTCGCCGATCTGCTCCAGCTCGGCGGCGGCCTCGGCCTGGCGCTGCGCCCACTGCTCGTTCTGCACCTGCAGCTCGGCCAGCCGGGCCTGGGCGCGGTAACGGCCCTCGACGACGTAGCGGATGCGCTCCTCCAGCCGGCTCACCGCCAGCTGCGCCTCGGCCAGCCGGCCCTGGTGGGCATGCAGCTCGTCGTTGGCGGCGTAGTGCGCCTGGCGCACCTGCTCCAGCTCGGCCTCGGCGGCGCGCAGCTCGGCCAGGCGACCCTGCAGCGCGGTCTCGGCCTCCTGCACCGCCAGGCGCAGCCGCGTCTCCTCGGTGGCGGCGTCGCGGTGCCTGAGGAACCACAGCTGGTGCAGCTTGAGCGTGCCCTGCTCCTGCAGGCCGCGGTACTGCTGGGCCACCGCCGCCTGCTGCTCCAGCTTCTCGAGGTTGCCGCCGAGCTCGCGCAGGATGTCCTCGACGCGGGTGAGGTTCTCGCGCGTGTCCTTGAGCCGGCTCTCGGTCTCGCGGCGACGCTCCTTGTACTTGCTGACGCCGGCGGCCTCCTCGAGGAACAGGCGCAGCTCCTCGGGGCGGCTCTCGATGATGCGGCTGATCGTGCCCTGGCCGATGATGGCGTAGGCGCGCGGCCCCAGGCCGGTGCCCAGGAAGACGTCCTGCACGTCGCGGCGGCGCACCGGCTGGTTGTTGATGTAGTAGCTGCTGCCGCCGTCGCGCGTGAGCACGCGCTTGACGGCGATCTCGGCGAAGGCGTTCCACTGGCCGCCGGCGCGCGCCAGCGTGTTGTCGAAGACCAGCTCCACGCTGGCCCGCGACGCCGGCTTGCGCTGGCCCGAGCCGTTGAAGATCACGTCCTGCATGGACTCGCCGCGCAGCTCGCTGGCCTTGCTCTCGCCGAGCACCCAGCGCACGGCGTCCATGATGTTGGACTTGCCGCAGCCGTTGGGCCCGACCACGCCCACCAGCTGCCCGGGCAGCTGGAAGGTGGTCGGTTCGGCGAAGGACTTGAAGCCGGCGAGCTTGATCTGCGTGAGGCGCATGGGGCGGGCCGCACGGCCGCCGGCACAGGGCCGGCGAGCGCACGCAAGTGCTTGATTTCAATGAAAAAACGCGCTGGCGTGGCCGGCGCGAGGTGGGCTGGATGATAGCATCGCGCCCCCGCCAGACCGGCCCCGCAGCCCCTGCGAACAAGGCCCCTCACCATGCCGCGAACAACCGCCGCCGAACCCGCCCGCCGCGCCAAGCCGGCCACCCCGCCCAGCGCGCCGAGCAAGGAGCTGCATGTCTTCGACAACCCCAGCCCGGGGCGCGACTACGTGATCCGCTTCGACGTGCCCGAGTTCACCTGCCTGTGCCCGCTGACCGGCCAGCCCGACTTCGCGCATTTCCAGATCGAGATCGTCGCCGACAAGTTCTGCGTCGAGACCAAGAGCCTGAAGCAGTACTTCTGGAGCTACCGCAACGAGGGCGCCTTCCACGAGAAGGTCACCAACACCATCGTCGACGACCTGGTGCGCGTGCTGCAGCCCCGCTTCGTGCGCGTGCACGCCGACTGGTACGTGCGCGGCGGCATCCGCACCTACGTCACGGTGGAGCACCGCAAGCGCGGCTGGAAGCCCGCAGCGCCTGTGGTGCTGCCTGGGAGCCCTGCGCCGGTGGCGCTGCCGGGGTCAGGCGCCGCCGAGCGGCTGTGAGCGTCTGCTGAGGTCCGGCGTCCCTTGGCTTCGTTGAGCGAACACGCCCCGGCGCCCGCCCTGGGCAAGGCGGCGCCGGCCGACGGCCGCCCGGCCTACCAGAAGTTTGCCGTCACGGTGGCCGCCAGCCGCATCGACGGCCAGGGCGTGTTCGCCGCCGAGCCCGTGCGCAGGCGGCTGAAGATCGGCGAGATCCGCGGCGAGAGCATCAGCGTGGACGAGGCGCGCATACGCGCCACGCGCAGCGAACGCATCATGATCGTCGAGCTATCGGCCAGGCGCGCGATCGACTTCAGCAAGAGCGCCGACCCGATGCGCTACACCAACCACAGCTGCCAGGCCAACGCGCAGCTGGTGATACGCAACGGCCGCGTCGAGTTCTACGCGCTGCGCGACATCGCGCCGGGCGAGGAGATCACCGTCGATTACGGCGAGACGCACCACGAGGGCCGTCTGGCCTGCCGCTGTGGTGCGCCGGGCTGCCGCGGCGCGCTGTAGGCCGGGCGGCAGCGGCGGCTCAGCCGGCCCTCAGCCGGCGCCGTGCGGACCGCGCTGCAGGCTGTCCCCTTGCGCCTGCGTCGAGGCCCCGGGCCGCGAGGGCAACGAGGCCTGCAGGCGGCTGCTGGGTGGCGCCGCGTCGCAGGCGTCCAGCGCCGGCTCGCGACGCGCGTTGCCGGCGCCTGCGGGCTCGGCCTCCTCGCGCTCGCCATGGCCGATCAGCCTGGCGGCCATGGCCGCCTCCTCGACGCCGCGGCGCAGCGCGCTGATGCGGCGCAGCGCCGACTCCATAGCCGACATGCGCAGCTGCCCGGCGGCGCCAGCGGCCAGCAGCGCGCTCTTGGCCTCGTCGTAGCGCTGGCCCATCGCGGCGCGGCCTTCGGCCAGGCGGGCCACGGCCTCGGGGCGGGGTGACGCCAGCGCGTCAGGCGCCGCGAACACCACCTCGGCCACCTCGTCGCAGACCGCCAGCAGCCGCCTTGCGCTGCGCGAAAAGCCCAGCAGCGCGGCATCCAGTTCGTCGACGCCGTAGCGAGGCGGCACCGGCAGCGCCGCGGCACGCAAGGCCAGCTCGGCGCTGCTCTCGTGGTGGCGCAGCAGCCGCAACACGCGCGCCAGGCGCCGTGCCGCACGCCGCGGAAGCGTGCCGCGCTGCATGGCCTCGACGAAACGCGCCGCGGCGCGCTGCAGCGTCTGCTGCGCGGCGGCGTCGGCGGCCAGTGCGGCGCCGCCGCCGCCGTCCAGCGCCGCGCGCAGCATGCGCCAGGACTGGCCGCCTATGCGGCCGGCCTCCTGCTGCAAGGCCGCCACCGCCAGCGCGGGCACCGCCAGCACGTTGTCGTCCAGATGGCGCGGCGCGGCCTCGTCCTCCTCGCGCGTGCGGAAGCGGCGCTGCAGCCAGCGCGTCAGCGGTGCGGCCAGCGGCGCCATCAGCAGCACCCCCAGCACGTTGAACGCGGTGTGGAAGGCCGCCAGGCCGGTGGCCGGGTCGTCGGGCAGGCCGCTGCCGCGCAGCAGCGCCGCCAGGGCCCCCACCAGCACCGGCAGCAGCGCCAGCGCCGCCGCGCCGGTGAGCAGGTTGAAGGCCACATGCGCGGCGGCCGCGCGGCGCGCGTTGGGCGTGCCGCCTATGCTGGCCAGCAGCGCCGTCACCGTGGTGCCGATGTTGGCGCCGATCACCACCGCCGCCGCGCCCTGCAGGTCCAGCAGCCCGCTGCTGGCGGCGGTGAGCGCGATGGCCATGCTGGCGCTGCTGCTCTGCATCAGCACCGTCATCAGCGCGCCCACGCCCAGCTGCGCCAGCACGGCCCATGCGCCCTGGCCCTGCGGCAGCTGCAGCTGCCCGGCCAGCGCGCCGAAGGCCTGCTGCATCAGCGCGATGCCCAGGAACAGCAGGCCGAAGCCGGCCAGCGCGCCGCCCCAGGCGCCACGGCGCTGGCCCGGGCCGGTCAGGCGCAGCAGCATCCCCAGGCCGATCAGCGGCAGCGCCAGCGCCTCGACCTTGAAGCGCAGGCCGATGGTGACCACGATCCAGCCGGTCATCGTGGTGCCCACGTTGGCGCCGAACAGCACCCACAGCGCGGCCGGCAGCGCCAGCAGGCCGGCGTTGACGAAGCCGATGGCGGCCACGGTGACGGCGCTGCTGGACTGCACCAGCGCCGTGACCAGCATGCCGCTGGCCAGCGCGCGCGTGCGGCTGCGCGTGGCGCGTGCCAGGATGTGCTCCAGCGCCGGCCCGGCGGCCAGGCGCAGGCCGTCGGTCATCATCGCCATGCCCAGCAGGAACAGGCCGAGCCCGCCCGCCAGCGTCGCCGCGCCCTGGGCCAGCGGGCTCACGATGCGGGCTGCGGCGCGGCGGCCATGCGGGCGTCCAGCGCCTGCAGGCGCGGCTCCATCAGCGCGAACCAGGCCGGCGGCCACCAGGCCAGGAACAGGCAGCCGGCATAGCCGGTGGGCAGCTGCGGGCCGGGCAGCGGCTGCAGCTCGGGATAGGGCTTCCAGGCATGCAGGTGGTGGTCGCTGTGGCGCTGCAGGTTGGCGATGACAGCGTTGGTCAGCGCCGCGTCGGCGTTCCAGGCATGGTGCACGGCGAAGGGCTCGCGGCGGCCGGCCACCGTGCGGCGGCGCAGCCCGTAGTGCTCGATGTAGTTCACCGTCTCCAGCAGCAGCACGGCATAGGCCGCCTGGGCCAGCCAGAACAGCAGCGCCGACGCGCCGCCCCAGGCGGCCAGCGCCGCCATGCCCAGCACCTGCGCGGCCACCGCCGCCGCCAGCGGGCTGCGATGCCAGCCGCGGCGCAGCTGGCGCAGCCGCGCGGCCTCGAGCCGCCAGGCGCTGGCCCAGCCACCGGCCAGCGTGCGCGGCAGGAAGCGCCAGAGGCTCTCGCCGCGCCGCGCGCTGGCCGGGTCCTCGTCGGTGGCGGCGCGCGGGTGGTGGCCGCGGTAATGCTCGACCATGAAGTGCACGTACAGCACGCTGGCCATCAGCAGCCAGCCGGCGGCGCGGTCGGCGCGCGAGCGCGAATGCCCCAGCTCGTGCGCGAAGGTGATGCCCTGGCTGCCGGTGACGCCGCCGACGGCGATGGCCAGCGCCAGCGTCTCGCCCCAGCCCATGCCACGCGACATCAGCAGCCACAGCGCCCAGGCCAGCAGCGCCGCCTGCAGCGGCACATGGGCGCGCAGGCAGAAGCGGTGCCAGGCGGTCTGCGGGCGTGCCGGCGGCGACTGCTGCAGCACCGGCAGGCGCTCCAGCGCCGCCAGCGCCAGCTGCCAGGCCAGCAGCATGGCCCAGGCGGCCCAGCCCGAGACCCAGGCCGCGGCCGCCGCGGCCAGCGGCAGCGCCCAGGCCAGCGCGAAGTGCCAGCCTGCTGGCGCCGGGCTGGCGGGGGCGGCGGAGGGGGGGTGGGCGGTCATCGTGGCGGGTCTGGCCGGGCCGCGGCACCGGCCCTTGGCCCGGGCAGCGGGCGGGGCCATCAGCCCCGCACAGGATAATCCGCGCCATGAATCCGCTGCTTGCGCGTTTGCACCCGTACCCCTTCGAGCGCTGGCGCGAACTCACGGCCGACATCGTGCCCGACCCGGCGCAGCGCCCGATCGGCCTGGGCATCGGCGAGCCGCGCCATGCCACGCCGGCGCTGATCGAGCAGGCCCTGGTGGCCGCGCTGCCGGGGCTGTCCAGCTACCCCGCCACCCGCGGCGAACCGGCGCTGCGCGAGTCCATCGCGCGGTGGTTGCTGCGCCGCTACGGCGTGGCCGTGGACCCGGGGCTGGAGGTTCTGCCGGTGAACGGCTCGCGCGAGGCGCTGTTCGCCATCGCGCAGACCGTGATCGACCCCACGCGCGACGGCGCCACCGTGGTCTGCCCCAATCCCTTCTACCAGATCTACGAGGGCGCGGCGCTGCTGGCCGGCGCGCGCTGCGCCTACGTGGCCAGCGACCCCGCGCGCAACCACGCTGTCGACTGGGGCACGCTGCCCGAGGCCACCTGGGCGCACACCCAGCTGCTGTACGTGTGCAGCCCGGGCAACCCCACCGGCGCGGTGATGCCGCTGGCCGAGTGGCGGCAGCTGTTCGAGCTGTCGGACCGGCATGGCTTCGTCATCGCCAGCGACGAGTGCTACAGCGAGATCTACTTCCAGGACCAGCCCGACGCCGAGGGCCGCGGCGGCCCGCCCATCGGCGGCCTGCAGGCGGCCGCCGCGCTGGGGCGCCACGACTGGCGCAACCTGGTGGTGTTCACCAGCCTGTCCAAGCGCAGCAACGTGCCCGGCCTGCGCTCGGGCTTCGTCGCCGGCGACCGCCGGCTGCTGCAGGCCTTCCACCTCTACCGCACCTACCACGGCAGCGCGATGAGCCCGATGGTGCAGCGCGCCAGCGCCGCGGCCTGGGACGACGAGGCCCATGTGGCGGCCAACCGCGCGCTGTACCGCGCCAAGTTCGGCGCCGTGCTGCCGCTGCTGGCGCCGCGGCTGGACGTGCAGCTGCCCGACGCCGGCTTCTACCTGTGGGCGGGCGTGCCGCCGGCGGCCGATGGCGGCCCCGGCGACGAGATCGCCTTCGCCCGCGAACTGCTCGCTCAATACAATGTGCAGGTGCTGCCAGGCCGCCTGCTGGCCCGCAACAGCGCGGGCCCCAGCCCTGACAACGCGGGCGCCAACCCCGGCGCCGGCCGCATCCGCATGGCCTTGGTCGCGCCGCTGGCCGACTGCGTCGAGGCCGCGCAGCGCATCGCCACCTTCGCCACCCAAACCCGGACGGCCCGCTGACGGCCGGCGCACCGATGAACACCTCCGAACTGCAATCCATCATCGACATGGCCTGGGACAGCCGTGGCGAGATCACCGCGCTGAACGCGCCGGCCGTGCGCGACGCCGTCGAGCAGGTGCTGGCCGAGCTGGATGCCGGTCGCCTGCGCGTGGCCGAGCGCCGCGGCGTCGGCGACTGGGCCGTCAACCAGTGGATCAAGAAGGCCGTGCTGCTGAGCTTCCGCCTCAGCGACAACCAGCCCATGCGCGCCGGCGACCTGGCCTTCTTCGACAAGGTGCCGACCAAGTTCGGCGATCTCGGCGTGGCGCAGATGCGCGAGGCCGGCGTGCGCGTGGTGCCGCCGGCGGTGGCGCGCCGCGGCTGCTTCCTGGCCAGGAACGTGGTGCTGATGCCCAGCTACGTGAACATCGGCGCCTACGTCGACGAGGGCACCATGGTCGACACCTGGGCCACGGTGGGCAGCTGCGCGCAGATCGGGCGCAACGTGCACCTGAGCGGCGGCGTCGGCATCGGCGGCGTGCTCGAGCCGCTGCAGGCCAACCCGACCATCATCGAGGACAACTGCTTCATCGGCGCGCGCAGCGAGGTCGTCGAGGGCGTGATCGTCGAGGAGAACTCGGTGCTGGGCATGGGCGTGTTCGTCGGCCAGAGCACCCCCATCTTCAACCGCGAGACCGGCGAGATCAGCTACGGCCGCGTGCCCAGCGGCAGCGTGGTGGTCAGCGGCAGCCTGCCCAAGAGGACCGCCGACGGCACGGTCTACAACCTGTACGCCGCCGTCATCGTCAAGCGCGTCGACGCGCAGACGCGCAGCAAGACCAGCATCAACGACCTGCTGCGAAGCTGAACCAGCTTCGGCAGGGGACGAATCGGGAGGGCGGCTGACGATGGCGAACAACCTCGAGCGCGTGCTGCGGCTGATGGCCGAGAAGGGGGCCTCCGACGTCTACCTCTCGGCCAACACGCCGATCCTGATCAAGATCGCCGGCCAGATCCACCAGCTGTCCGACCAGGTGCTGACGGCGACGCAGACGCGGCAGCTGCTGGCCGAGCTGCTGGCGCCGGCCCAGCTGGAGGAGCTGGACGACACCGGCGAGCTCAATGTGGGCATCGGCCTGCCGCGCGTGGGCAGCTTCCGCCTGAGCGCCTTCAAGCAGCGCGGCAGCATCGCCGCGGTGTTCCGCTGCATCCCGGTGGACATCCCCTCGCTGGACAAGCTGGGCATGCCCGACCGGCTGGCCGAGCTGGTGATGCAGAAGCGCGGGCTGATCCTGCTGGTGGGCGCCACCGGCACCGGCAAGAGCACCACGCTGGCCTCGATGCTGGAGTGGCGCAACCAGCAGATGCCCGGGCACATCCTGACCATCGAGGACCCGATCGAGTTCCTGTTCACCAACAAGAAGAGCGTGGTCAACCAGCGCGAGGTGGGCCGCGACACGCACAGCCTGCAGGTGGCGCTGAAGAACGCGCTGCGCCAGGCACCCGACTGCATCCTGATCGGCGAGATCCGCGACCGCGAGACCATGAGCGCCGCGCTGTCCTACGCGCTGTCGGGCCACCTGGTGCTGAGCACGCTGCACGCCAACAACAGCTACCACGCGCTGAGCCGCATCCTGTCCTTCTACACCCCCGAGTCGCGCCCGGCGATGCTGTCCGACCTGTCCTCGGGCCTGCGTGCCGTGGTCTCGCAGCGCCTGTTGCGCGCCCATGCCGGCGGCCGGCTGCCGGCGGTGGAGGTGCTGCTCAACACCAAGCTCGTCGCCGAGCTGATCGAGAAGGGCGACCTGCCGGGCATCAAGGAGGCGGTGGAGAAGTCCATGGCCGAGGGCTCGCAGACCTTCGAGGCCGACATCGCACGCCTCATCGGCGAGGGCCTGGTGACGCGCGACGAGGGCCTGTCGCACGCCGACAGCCCGACCAACCTGCTGTGGCGGCTGCAGAACGACATGACCCCGGTGTCGCGCGTGTCGCCCCGCAAGGAGGAGTCCGACGCCGCCAGCTACACCGAGATCAGCTTCGACGTGCAGGGCGACGAGCCGCGCGCCGCCGCCGGCGGCACGCCGCCGCCATGGCCGACGATCCGCTGATGGCCGCCGCCGATGTCGACGCGCTGGCGCTGCCGGTGCTGCGCCTGGCCGAGGCACTGATCGCGCGCCGCTCGGTCACCCCCGCCGACGAGGGCTGCATGAACCTGCTGGCCGAGCCGCTGGCCGCGGCCGGCTTCCGCATCGAACGCCTCGACGCCGGCCCGCCCGAGGCCCGGGTGGCCAACCTGTGGGCGGTGCACGACGGCGGCCAGCCCGGCGCCACGCTGGTGCTGGCCGGCCACACCGACGTGGTGCCCAGCGGGCCGCCCGAGCGCTGGGCCAGCGACCCCTTCGTGCCGCACCACCGAGGGGGCCGGCTGTACGGCCGCGGCGCCGCCGACATGAAGACCGCGGTGGCGGCGATGGCCCTGGCCGCCGCCGACTACGCGCGGGCCCACCCCGGGCATGCGGGGCGGGTCGCGCTGCTGTTCACCAGCGACGAGGAGGGCCCGGCACGCCATGGCACGCGCCAGGTCGTCGAACTGCTGCGCCAGCGCGGCGAGCGGCTGGACGCCTGCATCGTCGGCGAGCCCACCTCGGTGGACCGGCTGGGCGACATGGTCAAGAACGGCCGCCGCGGCACGCTGTCGGGCCGGCTCACGGTGTTCGGCAGGCAGGGCCATGTCGCCTACCCGCAGCTGGCGCTGAACCCGGTGCACGCGCTGGCGCCGGCGCTGGCCGAGCTGGCCTCCACCGCCTGGGACGCCGGCAACGCGCACTTTCCGCCCACCACCTGGCAGGTGAGCAACGTGCATGCCGGCACCGGCGCGCTCAACGTGATCCCCGGCGAGCTGCTGCTGGACTTCAACTTCCGCTACAGCACCGAGAGCACGCCCGAGGGCCTGAAGCAGCGCGTCGCCGAGCTGCTGCAGCGCCACGGCCTGCGTCACGAGATCGCCTGGACGCACGGCGGCGAGCCCTTCCTGACGCTGCCCGGCACGCTGTCGCGGGCGCTGGTGGCGGCGGTGGAACAGCATTGCGGCATCACTCCCGAGCTCAGCACCACCGGCGGCACCAGCGACGGCCGCTTCATCGCGCAGGTCTGCCCGCAGGTGATGGAGTTCGGCGTGGTCAACGCCAGCATCCACCAGGTGGACGAGTGGGTCGAGGTGGATGCGATCGGCCCGCTGGCGGCCGTGTACCGCTCGGCGATCGAGCGCTTCCTGGCAGCACCGTGAGCGGCGCCGGCACGCTGGCCGCGGGCACGCTGCTGCCCGCGGTCGAGGAAGTCGCCGCGCGGCTGGACGCCGCCGGCGTGCACTACGGCCATGGCACCACCAACGCCTTCGACGAAGCCGCCTGGCTGGTGCTGTGGCGCCTGGGCCTGCCGCTGCACGAACTCGACGAGCAGGCCGAACGTGCGCTCAGCGACGCCGAGCGCGAAGCCATCGCCGCGCTGTGCGCGCAGCGCATCAGCACGCGCAGGCCCGCCGCCTACCTCACCGGCGAGGCCTGGCTGCAGGGTGTGCCCTTCCACTGCGACGAACGCGCCATCGTGCCGCGCTCGCTGGTCGCCGAGCCACTGGCCGATGGCACGCTGGACGCCTGGCTGGGCGCACACACCCGGCGCGTGCTGGACCTGTGCTGCGGCGGCGGCAGCCTGGCCGTGCTGGCGGCGCTGGCCTGGCCCGAGGTGCAGGTGGACGCTGCCGACCTCAGCGCCGACGCGCTGGCGCTGGCGGCCCGCAACGTGGCGCGACACGGCCTGCAGCAGCGCATCACGCTGCACCAGGGCGACGGCCTGGACGCCGTGCCCGGCCGCGTCTACGACCTGATCCTGTGCAACCCACCCTACGTCAACGCCGAGGCGATGGCGGCGCTGCCGCCCGAGTACCGCGCCGAGCCGGCGCTGGCGCTGTCGGGCAACGCCGAGGGCGGCTGCGACGGCATGGACTTCATCCGCCGGCTGCTGGCCCGTGTGCGCCAGCAGTTGGCCGACGACGGCGTGCTGGTGCTGGAGATCGGCCATGAGCGCATGCACTTCGAGGCCGCCTTCCCGCGCCTGCCGGTGGTGTGGCTGCCCACCAGCGCCGGCGACGAGCAGGTGCTGCTGGTCGCGGCGGCCGCGCTGGACGCATTCAACGACGAGACACGATGATCACGCTGAGAGAGATCACGCTGCGCCGCGGTGCGCGCGTGGTGCTGCAGGGGGCCAGCGCCACGCTGCACCCGGGCGAGAAGGTGGGCCTGATCGGCCGCAACGGCGCCGGCAAATCCAGCCTGTTCGCGCTGCTGGCCGGGCGGCTGCACGCCGACGCCGGCGACTTCGAGATGCCGCCACGCTGGCGCCTGGGCGAGGTGGCGCAGGAGATGCCCGAGACCGAGCTGGGCGCCACCGCCTTCGTGCTGGAGGGCGACACGCCGCTGCAGCAGGCCCAGGCCGCGCTGGCCGCCGCCGAGGCCGGCGGCGACGGCCACGCCATCGCCGAGGCCCACATGGCGCTGGACGAGGCCGGCGCCTTCGATGCCCCGGCCCGCGCGCAGGCGCTGCTGCTGGGCCTGGGCTTCCGCAGCGAGCAGCTGGACGCGCCGGTCAACACCTTCAGCGGCGGCTGGCGCATGCGGCTGCAGCTGGCGCGGGCGCTGATGTGCCCTTCGGACCTGCTGCTGCTGGACGAGCCCACCAACCACCTGGACCTGGACGCGCTGGTCTGGCTCGAGGCCTGGCTGCAGCGCTACGAGGGCCTGATGCTGGTGATCAGCCACGACCGCGAGTTCCTCGACGCCGTCACCCGCGTCACCCTGCACCTCGAGGACGGGCAGCTCACCCGCTACGGCGGCAACTACACGGCCTTCGAGGAGATTCGCTCCGAGCGCATCGCGCTGGCCCAGGCGGCCTTCGCCAAGCAGCAGGAGCGCATCGCCCACCTGCAGCGCTTCATCGACCGCTTCAAGGCCAAGGCCAGCAAGGCCAAGCAGGCGCAGAGCCGGGTCAAGGCGCTGGCGCGCATGGAGCGGCTGGCGCCGGTGCTCACCGCCAGCGATTTCGAGTTCGAGTTCGCCGAGCCGGCCAGCCTGCCCAACCCGATGCTGGCCGCCGACGGCTTGCACTGCGGTTACCGTGTCGACCCCTCGCTCGCCGGTAACGGCGCGCGGCCCCCCGAGGGGGCGCTGCCCGACTTGGGGCGGCCCGGCGTCGGGCAGCCCGCGCCCGGCGACGCCGTCTGCGTCGTCAGCGGCTTCTCGCGCAGCGTGCTGGCCGGCCAGCGCATCGGCATCCTCGGGGCCAACGGCCAGGGCAAGAGCACGCTGGTGAAGACGCTGGTGGGCGCGCTGCCGCCGCTGGCCGGCCGGCTGACGGCCGGCAAGGGCCTGGCCATCGGCTACTTCGCGCAGCAGGAACTGGACCTGCTGCAGCCCGACGACGGCCCGCTGATGCACCTGGTGCGGCTGGCGCGCGACTTCGGGCCGCCGGCGCGCGAGCAGCAGCTGCGCGACTTCCTGGGCCGCTTCCGCTTCACCGGCGAGATGGTGCAGCAGCCGGTGGGCACACTGTCGGGCGGCGAAAAGGCGCGGCTGGTGATGGCGATGATCGTCTGGCAGCGGCCCAACCTGCTGCTGCTGGACGAACCCACCAACCACCTGGACCTGGCCACGCGCGAGGCGCTGTCGATCGCGCTCAACGAGTTCGAGGGCACGGTGCTGCTGGTCAGCCACGACCGCGCGCTGCTGCGCGAGACCTGCGACGAGTTCTGGATCGTCACCGGCGGCCGCGTGTTGCCCTTTGACGGCGACCTCGACGACTACCAGCGCTGGCTGCTGGAGCTGTCGCGCGCCGCGGCGCGCGGGCTGCCGGCGCCGCCGCTGCCGCAGCCGGGGCGCGCCGAAGCCGAGGCGCCACCCGCACCGGCCGCGGCGAAGGCCCCGGCCGCCACCAGGCCGGCACCTGCCCCGGCGGGCAACCGTGACGACCGCCAGGCCGCCAAGCAGGCACGCGCCCGGCTCGCCGAGCGCACGCGCCCGCTGCGCGTCGAGCTGCAGCGCCTCGACGAGCGCATGGCCCGCCTGGGCGCCGAGAAGGCCGAGGTCGAGGCGGCGCTGGCCCGGCCCGACGCCGCCGCCGAGTTCTACGTCGAGCAGGGCCGGCGCCTGGCCCATGTGCAGGCCGAGCTGGCGATGCTCGAGGAGCGCTGGCTGGCGCTGCAGACCGAGCTGGACGCGCTGCAGGCCCAGGCCTGAGCGGCGTCGGCCCGGGCCGGCACCGTGCGAGGCCTGCCGGTGCGCTCGCCCAGGCGACGCGCTGCCGCACTGGCGCAGCTGTTAACTTGCGTGCAATTCAATTGCGTGGCACATTATCGCCTGTGAGTGATTCGACAACCCCTGACCCCCGCTGGCAGCAGCTGGACCACCAGCTGTGCTTTGCGCTGTACGGCAGCTCGCTGGCGATGACGCGGCTGTACCAGCCGCTGCTGGCGCCGCTGGGGCTGACCTACCCGCAGTACCTGGTGATGCTGGCGCTTTGGGAGCAGGACGACCAGACGGTCTCGGCTCTGGGCGAGCGCCTGGGCCTCGACTCGGGCACGCTGACGCCGCTGCTCAAGCGCCTGGAGTCCGCCGGCCATGTGCAGCGCCAGCGCGACGCCGCCGACGAGCGCCGCGTGCGCATCGCCCTCACCGACGCCGGCCGCGCGCTGCAGGCCGCCGCCGCGCGCGTGCCGCCCACGGTGGCCGCCGCCACCGGCTGCGGCCTGGGCGAGCTGGCCGAGCTGACGCGCCGGCTGCAGGCGCTGCGCGAGCGCCTGCTCGACGCCGAGTTGCCGGCCCCGGCCTGAACCCCTTCCAAGCATCGCCCGGCCGCGCGGCCGGGCGACCCGTCCACCCCACCAGGAGCACACCATGGCCCTCGAGAAGACCCTCTACACCGCCCGCGCCACCAGCACCGGCGGCCGCACCGGCAGCAGCCGCAGCGACGACGACCGGCTGAACCTGCAGCTGTCCACGCCCAAGGGCCTGGGCGGCGACGACGGCCCCGGCACCAACCCCGAGCAGCTGTTCGCCGCCGGCTACTCGGCCTGCTTCATCGGCGCGCTGAAGGCCGTCGCCGCGCGCCAGAAGGTCGCGCTGCCCGCCGATCTGAGCATCGACGCCGAGGTCGGCATCGGCCCGCTGGCGAACAAGCCCGGCGCCTTCGGCATCGCGGCGGCGCTGACGGTAAAGCTGCCGGGCATGGACCGCCAGCAGGCCGAGGCGCTGACCGCCGCGGCGCACGAGGTCTGCCCCTACTCGAACGCGACGCGCGGCAACGTCGACGTGACGCTGCGCGTGGCCTGACCGGCGACCGCACCCCTCCAGGACGCCGCCCGCCCGGGCGGCGTCCTGCTTGAAGACGCCGCCCGCCCGGGCGGCGCCTGGCTTGCCGGCCTAGGGCTGCGCCGTGCCGGCCAGCAGGTCCAGCATCAGTTCCACGCGCGCCTGCACCGCCGTCAGCGGGCCCATCGCCGGCGGCTGGTCGGCCGAACCGGCGCCCACCACGCCGCCCAGCTGGCAGCGCGACGCGCGCCGCACCGGCACACCGGCGGCGCGCACGCGGGCTGCGGCGTGCAACAGCTGCTGGTGCACGCTGCCGTTGCCGGTGCCGGCGATGACGACGCCCTGGGCACCGGCGGCCACCAGCGCCTCCAGCGCCGCGCCGCGCGCGCCGGCGTGGCTGGTGACGATGTCGACCACGGGCCAGGCGACGGCGTCGGGCGCCGTCGCCGCGTCCAGCAGCCGCGCCGCGCCCGGGTGCACCGGCGCCTGCGGCCAGTCGCGAAAGCGCCGCAGCGCGCCGTCCTCGATCGCGGCCAGGGGACCGGCATCGCCGCCGTCGAAGGCCTCGACGCGGTAACCATGCACCTTGCGCAGGTCGGCGCCGGCCCAGACGCGGCCATTCAGCACCGCCAGCACGCCCCGCGCGCCGGCGGCGCCAGCCATGCCGCCGCCGGCCAGTTCCACCGCATCGAGCAGGTTCTGCGGCCCGTCGGCCGACAGCGCCGTGGCCGGGCGCATCGCCGCGGTCAGCACCAGCGGCTTGTGCGCCGGGGCCAGCACGCGGTGCAGGAACCAGGCGGTCTCCTCCAGCGTGTCGGTGCCGTGGGTGACGACCAGGCCGGCCACCTCGGGCCGCGCCAGCAGCAGCGCGGCGCGCCGCGCCAGGCGCAGCCAGGTGGCGTGGTCCATGTCGCTGCTGTCCAGCGCGGCCACCGCCTCGGCCTCCAGCGGCGCGCCCTGCAGAGCCGGCACGGCGGCCACCAGTTGCTGCGGGGACAGCGCGCCGGCGCGGTAGCCCGTGTGCGCCGTGGCGCTGCCGGCGGCGCCGGCGATGGTGCCGCCGGTGGCCAGGATCACCACCCGCCGGGTGGCCGTTTCCAGGGTGCCGGGGCCAGCCGGCGGCATGCTGCTTTGCATTCGCGCGTCACATGGATGAAAATACAGCCACTGGACAAACACCCAGGGGCCCGGCGGCCAGGCTGCGGGGTCTTCCGACCACGAGGAGCCCGATTGTGTCCGACAGCCCCAAGCTCACCCCGCGCCAGCAGCAGGTGCTGGACCTGGTCGAAAGCGCCATCCAGCGCAGCGGCGCACCGCCCACGCGCGCCGAGATCGCCGCCGAACTCGGCTTCCGCAGCGCCAACGCCGCCGAGGAGCACCTGAAGGCGCTGGCGCGCAAGGGCGTGATCGAACTGGTCGGCGGCACCTCGCGCGGCATCCGGCTGCGCTCCGACACGCTGCGCGCCCTGCACGCCGAGCGGCTGGCGGCGCATGGCAAGCAGTTCAGCCTGCCGCTGCCCAGCCTGGCGCAGCTGACGCTGCCGCTGGTGGGCCGCGTGGCCGCCGGCGCGCCCATCCTGGCGCAGGAACACATCGACGACCAGTACGTGGTCGAGGCCTCGCTGTTCCCGCGCCGCCCCGACTACCTGCTGCGCGTCAAGGGCATGAGCATGCGTGACGCCGGCATCCTCGACGGCGACCTGCTGGCGGTGCAGAAGGCCGCGGACGCCAAGAACGGCCAGATCGTCGTCGCACGCCTGGGCGACGAGGTCACGGTGAAGCGGCTGCGCCGCACCAAGGCGGCCATCGAGCTGCTGCCCGAGAACCCCGACTTCGCCCCCATCGTGGTGCCGCCCGAGTCCGACTTTTCGCTCGAGGGCATCGCCGTGGGCCTGGTGCGCAACAACATGCTGCTGTGAGCCATCAAGCCGCCGCCGCCCGCGCGATGTCCCCGCCCAGGGCCCTGCCGCCACGCAAGGCGGCGCATGCCGCCGAGGCGCAGCAGCTGGAGCAGTTGCCCAACATCGGGCCCGCCATCGCCGCCGACCTGCGCCGCATCGGCATCGAGCGCCCGGCCCAGCTGGCCCAGGCCGACGCCTACGCGCTGTACCGCCGCCTGTGCCAGGCCAGCGGCAAGCGGCAGGACCCCTGCGTGCTCGACACCTTCATCGCCGCCTGCGCCTTCATGCGCGGCGCGCCGCCGCGGCCCTGGTGGGACTACACGGCCCAGCGCAAGCGCCTGCACGGCGCCGTCTAGGCGCCACGCGGCGCGCGCGGGCCGGCCCGCGCCGCCGGCGGCTCAGCCGCCCTTGGGCCTGGCCACCAGCACCTGCGCCGGCGGCTCCTGCGGCCACAGCGGCACGTAGCGCACCTCGGTCCAGGGCTTGACGAAGCTGCGGTACAGGCGGCTGTGGGGCAGCCCGCTCTGGCCGCTGCTGTGCATGAAGCGGCTCTGCGACGGGTCGCCCAGGTCGTACAGGGCGCGCAGGCTGGGGCCATGTTCGTCCAGGTACAGCTCGCCGGTGCGGCTGTCGGGCTTGAGGCCCACGCGCGCCACGTTCACCGTGTAGGTGTCGCCGCCGACCGGGCTGCGCAGCTCGAAGAAGCGCGCCAGTGCGGCGACGCGGCTGAAGGGGCGGTGTTCGCTGCGCGCCTGGTGCGCTGCGCCCCACCGCCACTGGGCGGGGTCGGCACCGAAGCGCGCCTGCAGCTCGTCCAGCGCGCGGGTGAAAGCGGCGTCGGCCTGCATCGCGCAGCTCTCGGCCACGGCCGGCGTGGCCTTGTCGTCGCACCAGCTGGCGTCGTCGCGCGCCAGCACGCCCTCCAGCGCGTCCTGGAAGCTGCGCGTCGCCAGCGACTTGTCCCACAGCGCCGGCGTCACCTCGTCGGCGAAGATGCCGCGCGCCAGCTGGCGCTGCCAGGCCCAGTAGATCAGCGGCGCGGCGCGCTCGGCGGCCATCGTGCCGTCGAAGCCCTTCAGCTGCTGCTGCGCCGCGGCGGCCAGCGCATGCGTGCTGCGGGCCTTCAGCAGCCAGGGCAGCAGCGCCGGCGCGGCCAGCGACTTCACGTCGGCCTGCATCGCCGCCAGGTCTTGCAGCGAGTGCCTGGGCCGCGCGCGCAGCAGCTGCTCGATGCGCTGCTGGCGGTAGGGCAAGGCCCAGTCGCTGGTGATGTAGTGCGGGTAGCCCTCGGGCACGACCTTCTGGTTGGCGGTGGCGATCCAGCCGCGCGCCGGGTCGTTCTCGCGCGGCGTCTCGGCCGCCGGCACCCAGCCGGCCCAGTCGTAGCGGGCATCCCAGCCCGGCGCCGGCACATGGCCCTTGAGGTCGTTGTCGGGCCTGCGCAGCGGCACCCTGCCCGGCGCGATGTAGCCGATGCGGCCCTCGCGGTCGGCCACCACCATGCTCTGCATGGGCGCCACCCAGCCCTGAGCCGCCTGCTGGAACTCGGCCACCGAGCGCGCCTGCGACATCGCCAGCCCGGTGGCCACCGGGTCGGTGTCGGGGTCCAGCGCCGTCCAGCGCATGGCCAGCACGTAGGCCGGCCGCTCGGGGCTGCCACCCAGCAGCTCGGGGCTGATGCCGGCGTCGGAGATCACCGGCCCATGGCGCGTGCGGCGAACCGTCACCGTCACGTCGGGCTTGCCCTTGACCTTGATCGTCTCGGTGGCGGTCTCGAAGGCCGCCCAGCCCTCGGGTGTGCGGTAGCGGGTCGGGTCGCCGTCGGCGATCTGCTCGATGTACAGGTCCTGCACGTCGGGCGCGGTGTTGGTGAAGCCCCAGGCGATGTGTTCGTTCTGTCCCAGCACCACCAGCGGCAGCGCCGGCAGCGTGGCGCCGGCGGCCTTCCAGCCCGGCACCTCGACGCGGGCGAAGTACCACAGCGCCGGCGCCGACAGCTTGAGGTGCGGGTCGTTGGCCAGCAGCGGCTTGCCGCTGGTGGTGTGGCTGCCGGCCAGCACCCAGTTGTTGCTGCCCACGCCCTCGACGCCCGAGGGCGGCGCGATCTCGGTGAGGCCGAACCAGGCCGTGCGCAGCGGGCCCGGGTCCAGCTTCAGCCGCGCGTACAGCGCCGCGTAGTCGGTGGCCACCAGCGGCAACTCGCCCGGGTACGGCGGCAGCAGCTGGTTGATGCGCGCCACCGGCATCTGCAGCGCCAGGCGCAGGCGCAGCAGCTCGTTGTTCCAGTTCCCACCCAGGTCCCAAGCCATCATGATCGCCCAGGCCAGCGAATCGACCGGGTCCCAGGGCTCGGGCTCGACGCCCAGGATCAGCATCTCGGGCGGCCGAGCGCGCAGCTGCTCGCGCAGCACGGCGTTGACGCCGTCGGCATAGGCCTGCAGCAGCGCCTTGGACTCGGCGGGCAGCTGCGCCCATTGCGCAGCGGCGGCACGGCGCACGCCCAGCGCGCGCAGGAAGCGGTCGGCTTCCAGCGCTCCTTCGCCGAAGGCCTCGGCCAGCCGGCCGGCGCCGATGCGGCGGTGGGTCTCCATCTGCCACAGCCGGTCCTGGGCATGGACCACGCCCAGCCCGTAGGCCGCGTCGCGCACACTGGCGGCGCGGATGGTGGGGATGCCGTCGGCGTCGCGCTCGATGCGCAGCTCGGCCTGCAGCCCGGGCAGCGTCATCTCGCCAGCGGTCTGCGGCAGCATGCGCTGGGCCGTCCAGACGGCGGTGGCCACGGCCACGCCGGCCACCACGCCCAGCACGATCGCGCCGCGGCGGATCCAGGTCATCAGTCGCAAGTCGGGCTCCCCATCTCGCCTCTCGAAGGGCCCGGAGCGTAGCGCGGCGCCGCCGCGGCGGGCCCCGGGGCCTTCACCGGGGCCAGCGACCGCGCGGCAGACGGCCGCCGCTGTGTGCCGGGCGCTTGCCTCGGCGCAGGGTCCACGCCCAAGCCTGAAACAAGCGTGCCTCCGGCCCGCTGTTCAACGCATCGCCCGTTGCGTCCAGGGTCACCATCCGATTCAGATCCCCGCCCCTTGGTCCGATAACCCACCCATGTTCCGTTCGATGCCATTGCTGCCGCGCTGGGGGCGGCGCTCCACCCTGGGGGCGCCCAGCAGCCTGCGTCTGGGCGCGCAACCGCCGTCGCTGCGCCATGCGCCCGACAGCGCATGGCACCGGCTGGTGTTCTGGCTGATGGCCCCGGCCGCGCACGACAGCGCAGCGCCGCCCAGCCGCCTGCCGCGGGTGCGCGGCGACTTTCTGGCCGCGCTGGCCGACGTCGACGACGACCGCGCCGGCGCGCTGCGCCACCGCATCGACAGCGCGCATTCGCTGCGCGAGCTGTGGCATCTGCGCGCCGAGGTCTTTCAGCTGGTCGGCGTCACGCACAGCCAGTTCGAGGCCGAACAGCGCCTGGTTCAGCTCAACACCCACTTCCCGACGCGCGCGCCGCGTTCGCAGTTCGCCGGACTCTGACCACCCACACCCGATGCCGCACAGCCCCCATCCCGGCGCGCCGCGCCAGTTCGGACCGATCGCCGGCCTGTCCGGCCTGATCAACCCGCCTGGGCAGCTCGCCGCCGAGGCGCCACCCGCCCATGGCCTGCCGGCCGACCGCGAGGCGCGCGTGGCCGCGAGGCAGTCCTTCGTCGCCCTGAAGCTGGCCTTCCTGGACGCCCTGGCCGCGCTGCCCGGCGGCCACCGCGTCGAGTGGCTGCGCACCCAGGTGCGCGCCGCCGAAGACCCCAGCGACCTGTGGCTGCTGCGCGGACCGGTGTTCCAGCTGCTGGACGCCAGCGATCCGGCGCTGCAGCCGCGCCGGCGCGCACTGCGCCGCGGCCTGGACACGGTGTTCCCGGCACTGGACCTGGCCAGCGGCTTCGCCAGTTTCTGACGGGCCCCCAAGGTCCGGGCTGCGCCCGTCCCGGCCCCCCAAGGGGGCGCACGCAAGCTTGGGGCGGCCCGGCGCTTTCTTGATGGCCCCCAAGCTCCGGGCTGCGCCCGTCCCGGCCCCCCAAGGGGGCGCACGCAAGCTTGGGGCGGCCCGGCGCTTTCTTGATGGCCCCCAAGCTCCGGGCTGCGCCCGTCCCGGCCCCCCAAGGGGGCGCACGCAAGCTTGGGGCGGCCCGGCGCTTTCTTGATCCCGCGCCGGCGAGGGGTCAGACCGGCTTCAGCCGCGCCGCGAAGCGCTTGCGAAACTTCTCCAGCTTGGGCGTGATGACCGCCGCGCAATAGCCCTGCCCCGGGTGCTGCGCGTAGTAGCGCTGGTGGTAGTCCTCGGCGCGGTGGTAGTTGCGGCGCGGCTCGATCTCGGTGACCACGCGGCCCCCCAGCAGCGCATCGGCCTCGGCGCGCACCGCCTCGGCCACCGCGCGCTGGCCCTCGTCGTGCAGGTAGATGCCGCTGCGGTACTGGCTGCCGACGTCGTTCCCCTGGCGGTTCAGCGTGGTCGGGTCATGGGTGGCGAAGAAGATCTCCAGCAGTTCGGCCAGGCCGATGCGCTCGGCGTCGAACGTGAGCTGCACCACCTCGGCATGGCCGCTGTCGCCGCGGCATACGGCCTCGTAGCTGGGCGCCGCCAGCTGGCCGTTGCAGTAGCCGCTCTCCACCGCCAGCACCCCGGCGACGCGCTCGAACACCGCCTCGACACACCAGAAACAACCGCCGCCCAGCGTGATCTGCTGCTGATTCACTTGCTCACTCCTTGTCCGGGCCCCGGCCGTCGCTGCGGCGCCGCAGTCCTTACACTTGGCCGCATCGTACAAACCAAGCAAAGACCATGGCCAAGACCCCGTTCGCCTGGGACGACCCGTTCCGCCTCGACGACCAGCTCAGCGACGACGAGCGCGCGGTGCGCGACGCCGCCCACGCCTACTGCCAGGAGCGCCTGCAGACGCGTGTGCTGATGGCCGCGCGCCACGAGCAGTTCGACCGCGAGATCATGTCCGAGATGGGTGCGCTGGGCCTGCTGGGCAGCACCATCGACGGCTACGGCTGCGCCGGCCTCAACCATGTCTGCTACGGCCTGGTGGCGCGCGAGGTCGAGCGCGTGGACAGCGGCTACCGCAGCGCGATGAGCGTGCAGAGCTCGCTGGTGATGCACCCCATCCACGCCTACGGCAGCGAGGCCCAGCGGCAGAAGTACCTGCCCAGGCTGGCCACCGGCGAGTGGGTGGGCTGCTTCGGCCTGACCGAGCCCAACCACGGCAGCGACCCGGCGAGCATGCTCACGCGGGCCAAGCCGACCAGGCGTGACGGCGTCGACGGCTTCGTGCTCAAGGGCAGCAAGATGTGGATCACCAACAGCCCCATCGCCGACGTCTTCGTGGTCTGGGCCAAGCGGGTCAACGACGACGGCAGCGTGGGTGGCCAGGAGGCCATCCACGGCTTCGTCCTCGAGAAGGGCATGCCCGGCCTGAGTGCGCCCAAGATCGAGGGCAAGATGAGCCTGCGCGCCAGCATCACCGGCGAGATCGTGATGGACAACGTGTTCGTCCCGGCCGAGAACCTGCTGCCCGGCGTCAACGGCCTGAAGGGCCCGTTCGGCTGCCTGAACAAGGCGCGCTACGGCATCGCCTGGGGCGCGCTGGGCGCGGCCGAGTTCTGCTGGCACGCGGCGCGCCAGTACACGCTGGACCGCCAGCAGTTCGGCCGCCCGCTGGCGGCCAACCAGCTGGTGCAGAAGAAGCTGGCCGACATGCAGACCGAGATCGCGCTGGGGCTGCAGGGCTGCCTGCGCGTGGGCCGCCTGCTCGACGAGGGCCGGGCCGCACCCGAGATGATCAGCCTGATCAAGCGCAACAGCTGCGGCAAGGCGCTGGAGGTGGCGCGCGCCGCGCGCGACATGCATGGCGGCAACGGCATCCACGACGAGTACCACGTGATCCGCCACATGATCAACCTCGAGACGGTGAACACCTACGAGGGCACGCACGACGTGCATGCGCTGATCCTGGGCCGCGCGCAGACCGGCATCGCGGCCTTCGCCAACTGATGCGCTGAGGGCGAAAGGGGGCCGGCGTTGAGCGACCTGCTGCTGCAGTTCGGCCTCTCCGGCTGGAAGCCGGTGCTGGCGACCCTGCTGCTGCCGCCGGTGCCGCTGCTGCTGCTGGTGCTGGTGGGCGCGCGGCTGATGCGCCGCCGCCGCTGGCTGGGCTGGCTGGTGACGCTGCTGGCCTGTGCCGGGCTGTGGCTGTGCAGCACCACGGCGCTGGGTGAGGCCCTCACCCAGGGCCTGCTGCGGCCGCCACCGCCGCTGACCGAGGCGGCGCGCAACGAGCTGCGCAAGGCACCCGGCACGGCCATCGTCGTGCTCGGTGCGGGGCGGCGCGCGCTGGCGCCCGAGTACGGTGTCTCGGCGCTGAAGCCGCTCACGCTGGAGCGCCTGCACTACGGCCTGTGGCTGGCGCGCGAGACCGGGCTGCCGGTGGCCTTCAGCGGTGGCGTGGGCCATGGCTCGCCGCCGGGCGCCAGCGAGGCCGAGATTGCCGCGCGCATCGCCGAGCGCGAGCTGCGCCAGCCGCTGCGCTGGCTGGAGGGCGACTCGCGCGACACCCGCGAGAACGCGATCCGCACGCTGGCGCTGCTGCACCCGCAGGGCATCACCACCATCGTGCTGGTGACGCACGACTTCCACCAGCGCCGCGCGCTGCACGCCTTCGAGCGCGTGGCGCAGGACACCGGCATCGAGCTCAAGCTGGTGCCGGCACCCATGGGCCTGCCCGCCAGCGGCCGGCTGCAGCCTGGCGACTGGCTGCCCACGCTGGCCGGCTTCGAGCAGGTCTGGCTGGCGCTGCGCGAGGGCCTGGGCCTGCTGGCCGGGGCCTGAGCTAGCCGGGCGCAGAGGCGGCGGCGGCTGCCGACGCCGCGGCAGCGGCAGCCGCGGCGGCCGACGCCGCCGCCGCCGGCGGCAGGCCCGCCGCCTCGGCCTGCTCGCGCGCCGCCTGCGCCGCCTGCAGCACGCGGATGCGCCGCACATGTTCGCCGGCCGCCCGCTGCCGCGCCGCGTCCATCATCACGCCGTCGACCTTCAGCCCTTCCGCCAACCAGCGCCGCGTCAGCCGCAGCCCGGCGCCGGCGTCGCCGCCCATCGCCGCGACCACCTCGTTGGCGAACAGGTCGGCACTGCCGGCGATGCCCTCGACGACGATCTCGCGCTCGGCATTCGCCTCGGCCAGCGACAGCGCCATGCCGGCACCGGGCAGCGCCATCACCAGGATGCGGCCCACGGTGAAGCCGGTGGCCATGCCGTCCATGCGCCGCACCGCGGCGATCGCCGCCTGGCTGGCCTGGTAGTAGGTGCCCCAGGCCGCCAGCCAGCGGAACTCGTCGACATGGCGCGCCGCGACGATGGCGTTGGCCGGGATCTTGGCCCGCTGCGTGCCCTGGCGCCAGAACTGGTTGGGGTCCTCGTCGAAGGGGCTGGCGGTCACGGCGCCGGCGCAGCCGGTCTGCGTCTCGACCTTCAGCTTGCGCCCGCCGGCCAGCGTGATCGTCATGCCCTTGCCGGCCTTGGCCTCGTCGCGCGCCTGGCGCACCACGGCCCAGAAGGCCTGGTCGTCGTTGGACATCGCCGAGCGCCCGCGCAACAGGGCCAGCATGTCCACGCGCGTGCCGCTGCCGCCGGGCAGCGGGCGGTCGTTGATGGCCACCACGGCGTCGCGCAGCTTCAGCTCGTCGGGCGCGGCTTCGTCCATCCAGGCCACGCGCCACTGCGCGTCCATGCCGGTGACCTCGGTGAACAGGCGCAGCTCGTCCTCGGAAAAACGCCGGCGTATCGCCTGCGTCGACCACAGCACGAAGGGCTCGATCTCGGTGGTGGCATGGCACAGCGCGTCGGCGGCCCAGGCCACGTGCAGCGCCGCGGCCCGGAAGCGCAGCTCCTGCTCGAAGCCGATCTGGTACTGCTGGCGCTCGAAGCTGCGGTCGCGCTGCGCCGGTGCCGGCAGGGCTGCGGCGCCGGCCAGCAGCAGCGCCAGGGCGCCGCGGCGCAACCCGGGGATCGGTTTGGGGACAAGGGTCGTCATCGCGGCGCGCATTCTCGCCAAGCAGCGGCGCGTCACCAGAGCAGCGCCGCCACGAACACGCCGATCATCACGAAGGCCAACACCACCTTGGCCAGCAGGCCGACGGCCATGCCCACCCAGGTGCCGAAGCCGGCGCGCAGCGCCTGGCGGTGGTCGCGGCGCGCCAGCCACTCGCCGGTCAAGGCCCCGGCCAGCGGCAGCAGCAGCAGGCCCAGCAAGCCGCCGAACAGACCCAGCAGCGTGCCCAGCGCGGCGCCCAGCACCGCCTCGCGACTGGCGCCGAAGCGCTTCGCACCCAGCACGCCGGCCAGGTAGTCCAGCGCCCAGGACAGCAAGGCCAGCGTGCCGATGACGGCCAGCGGCAGCGCGCCGACGCGCTGGAAATCGTCGATCCACGCACCCAGCAGCGTGCCGGCCAGCACCAGCAGCGTGCCGGGCAGCAGCGGCAGCACGCTGCCGGCCAGCCCGAGCAGCATCAGGGCCCCCGCCAGCAGCCACCAGCCCAGCGTTGCATCCATGGCCATCGCCTCCCCCTCTCGCCTGTGCGTCCGACGTCCCACTGTAGCCAGCGCGGCCATTCGGCGTGGCGGCGCAGCCACTTGCCGATAACCCCAGGGCCCGACTGATGTAGGCTTGCCACCCGTCCGCACTCACCCCGTGGAAACCCTGAATGAAGAACTGGATGTTCGCCGCCCTGGCCAGCCTGGCCCTGGTCCTTGCCGCCGCCCCCTCGCCCGCCGACGCCAAGCGCCTGGGCGGCGGAGGTAGCAGCGGCCTGCAACGCAGCGCCCCGAGCACGCCGCCCGCCGCCGCGCCTGCCCGGCCCGCCCAGCAGCAGGCGGCCCCCGCGCAAGGCGCCGGCGCCGCCGGCGCAGCCGCCGCGCCCAAGCGCAGCTGGATGGGCCCGATCGCCGGCCTGGCCGCCGGCCTGGGCCTGGCCGCGCTGCTCAGCCACTTCGGTCTCGGCGAGGCCTTCGCCAACGGCCTGATGCTGGTGCTGCTGGTGGTGGCCGGTTTCGCGCTGCTGATGTTCGTGATGCGCCGCTTCGCCAACCGCGCGGCCCAGGGCCAGCCGGCACTGGCCGGTGCCGGGGCGCCGTGGCCGAGCGATGCCCAGCAGCCGCAGCAGCAGCCGATGGAGCGCCGCGCCGAGCCGCAGGGCTTCGCCGCGCCGGCGCAGCCGCCGATGGCGCAGGGCCAGCCGCTCGAGGCCGGTGGCGCAGCCATGCCGCGCTTCGTGCCCGCGGCCTTCGACGCCGCCGGCTTCGCCCAGGTGGCGCGCACCGTGTTCATCCGCCTGCAGGCCGCCAACGACGCCGGCGACCTGGACGACCTGCGCCGCTTCACCACGCCCGAGATGTTCGCCGCCATCCAGGTGGACCTGCTGGACCGCGACCGCGCGCCGCAGACCACCGAGGTGCAGCGCGTCGACGCCCAGGTCATCGACGTGACCGAGGAGTCCGACCGCCAGATCGTCAGCGTGCGCTACACCGGTCGCGTCGTCGAGCAGGCCGGCGCCGCGCCGGTGGACTTCGACGAGCTGTGGCACCTGGTGCGCGCGCGCCAGGACGGCGCCAGCTGGCTGGTCGCCGGCATCCAGCAGCAGCCGGCCGACGCCAAGCACTGACGCTGCGGCAGCGCGCTGCGACCGAACGGGGGCCTGCGGGCCCCCGTTCGCTTTGCCGCGGTCGCCGCTCGTCGCCACCCGCCGTCGGTCCATCGGCCGGGCCCGCGGCCTGCGGCCGGGCGCCGACTAGCATCGCAGCATGCACAGCCCTCAAGCCCCCGCGCGCCCTGCCGCGCCCCGCCACACAGCCTGGCTCGCCACGCTGGCCGCCGCCGTCCTGCTGGCGTCCTGCGCCACGCCCACCGAACCCATCGCCCCGCGCGGGGCCGCCGCCGCGCCGCAGGCGCTGGTGGCGCCGCCACCGGCGCTGCACCTGGAGGCCGTGCCGCCGGTGCCGCAGGCGCTGATGGACAGCCTGCAGAACTACACCCGCGTCACCGGCCACGGCTTCGTCGAGTGGCATCCGACGCGGCGCGAGATGCTGGTCGTGCACCGGCCGCCGCAGGCCAGCACCAGCCAGCTGTACCGCCTGGGCGGCCCGATGGCGGCGCTGGAGCAGCTGACCGACTCGCCCGACCCCGTGGGCACCGGCACCTGGGAGCCGCGCGACGGGCGCTACCTGGTCTTCTCGCGCGGCAGCGGCGGCGACGAGGCCTACCAGCTGTACCGCCTGGACCTGGCGACCAACGCCGTCACCCAGCTCACCGAGGCCGGCCAGCGCCACGCGATGTCGGGCTGGATCAAGGCCAAGCACCTGCCCGCGCCGCTGGCCATCGTCAGCTCGGTGCCGCTGGACCGCACCGCCGCCGGCGGCACGCGCGCCCAGGTCGAGACCACGCTGTCGGTGATGGACCCCCTGTTGCCGGCCTCGCGCCGCGTCGTCACCACGCTGCCCGGCGGCGGCTGGTTCGGCGCCGAGGCCTCGCCCGACGGCAAGCAGCTGGCCATCGTGCGCTACAGCTCGGCCGCGATGTCCGAGATCTGGCTCGTCGACGTGGCCAGCGGCCAGCGCCGCCGCGTGCTGCCCGCCGAGGGCCAGCAGCTGCGCGCGACCCACTTCGTCACCGGCTGGACCGCCGACGGCGGCAGCCTGCTGCTGGTCAGCGACCGCGCCAGCGAGTTCCGCGAGCTGATGCGCTACGAGCTGGCCAGCGGCCAGCTGCACCGGCTCTCGGCCAGCATCCCCTGGGACGTGACCGGCGGCGACCTGTCGCCCGACGGCAAGCTGGCGGTGATCCGCGCCAACGTCGACGGCCGCGACGAGCTGCGCCTGGTCGACCCGCAACAGGGCACGCTGCGCGCGCCGCCGGCGTCGCCGCTGCTGGCCAGCGGCAGCGTCACCGGCGTGTCCTTCCACCCGGCCAGCGGCGAGCTGGCGGTGGTCGTCAACAGCTCGCAGGGCCCGGCCCAGATCCACACGCTGGACCTGGCCAGCGGCCGCAGCACGGCCTGGACCACGCCGGCCAAGCCGGCGGCGCTGGACCTCAGCGAGCTGCCGCCGCAGCAGGTGGTGCGCTGGAAGAGCTTCGACGGCCGCGAGATCAGCGGCATCCTGAGCCTGCCGCCGGCGCGCTTCAGCGGGCGCCGCCCGGTGCTGATGAGCGTGCATGGCGGCCCCGAGGCGCAGTCCAAGCTGGGCTGGCAGGGGCGCAGCAACTACCTGCTGCAGCAGCTGGGCGTGGCCATCCTCGAGCCCAACGTGCGCGGCAGCAGCGGCTACGGCAAGACCTTCCTGTCGCTGGACGACGGCCGGCAGCGCGAGGACTCGGTGAAGGACATGGGCGCCGCCATCGACTGGATCGCCAGCCACCCGCGCCTGGACGCCTCGCGCGTGCTGGTCGCCGGCGGCAGCTACGGCGGCTACATGGCACTGGCCGCCAGCACCCGGCTGGCCGGGCGCATCGCCGGCGCGGTGAGCGTGGTGGGCATCAGCAACTTCGTCAGCTTCCTGCAGAACACCGAGAGTTACCGCCGCGACCTGCGCCGCGCCGAGTACGGCGACGAGCGCGACCCCGCGATGCGCAGCTTCCTCGAGGGCATCTCGCCGCTGAGCCACGTGGCGGCGATCCGCAAGCCGCTGTTCGTGGTGCAGGGCAAGAACGACCCGCGCGTGCCCTGGAGCGAGAGCGAGCAGATCGTGCGCAGCCTGCAGCAGCGCGGCCAGCCGGTGTGGTACATGCTGGCCGACAACGAAGGCCATGGCTTCGCCCGGCGCGAGAACGCGGACTACTACTTCGCGTCCTTCGTGCAGTTCGTGGCGCACACGCTCAAGCCCTGAGCGGCCAGTCCCGGCGCCGCGCGCCGCGGCGCCGGCCCGCAGCGCCTCAGCCCGCGAGCAAGGCCGCGGCCTGGGCCCACAGCGCCTGGGCCAGCGGCTGCGCCGGCTCGGCGCGTGCCAGCGCCGCGCCCTGCCCGGCCCAGGCCTGCAGGTGGTGCAGGTCGTCGGCCTGCTGCGCCGCGGCGCGCATCGGCGCGGTCAGGCCGCGCTGCACCGGGTACGGCGCTGGCGCGGGCGCATCGGGCGCCGCAGCGGCCTGCACGTAGCCGGTGGCGATGGCGCGGCCCCAGCGGCCCGAGAAGGCACGCGTCAGCCGGGTGCCCTCGGGCGCCAGCCCGGCGAGCCCGCCGGCCCAGGCCGGGGCGATGCCGGCCTCGGGGCAGCGCAGGAAGGCGGTGCCCAGCTGCACCGCACTGGCGCCCAGCAGCAGCGCCGCGGCGATGCCGCGCGCGTCGGCGATGCCGCCGCTGGCCACCACCGGCAGGTCCACCGCGTCGACCACCTGCGGCAGCAACGCGAACAGGCCCACGGCCTCGTCGCGCGCGCGGGCAGCGTCGAAGGCGCCGCGGTGGCCACCGGCCTCGGCGCCCTGCACCACCAGCAGGTCGGCGCCGGCAGCGGCCGCGGCGCGCGCCTCGCCCAGCGTGGTCACGTTGGCCATCCACGCGATGCCCGCGGCCTGCAGCCGCTGCACGTAGGCGGGTGGATACAAGCCCATGATCGACGAGACGATGGCCGGCCGCGCCGCCAGCACCGCCTCGCACTGGGCAGCGAAGTCGGGTGGGCACGCGTCGGCGGCCTCGGGCGGGACGGCCGGCCCATGGCGGCCGAGGAACTCGCGCAGCCGCGCCTCGTGCGCCGTGTCGCGCGGCGGCGGCGGGTCGGGCACCCACAGGTTGATCTGCAAGGGCGCGCCGTCGGTTTCGGCGCGGTAGTCGGCCACCCAGCGGGAGATGGCCTCGGGCTCGTGCAGCAGCGCGCCCAGCGCACCCAGGCCGCCGGCACGCGCAACCGCGGCCGACAAGGCCACCGGGCAGGCGCCGGCCATCGGTGCCAGCAGCAGGGGCAGGCGCAGGCCGAAGCGGCCGGCAAGGCCCTGGGCACGCTGCAGGGCCGGATGGGCGGGTGTCGGGCCAGCGCTCGGCATGCTTGCGTTCATGCCGGCGATTGTGGGCCGCCGCCTGCCCGGAGCCGGGCCAGGGCGGGCGTAGGATGGTCTGCCCCCGTGCCACGCAGGAGACCGCGATGACGATGACGATCCAGCCCTACCTGATGTTCGCCGGCAATTGCGAGGAAGCGGCCCGCTTCTACGAGCAGGCGCTGGGCGCGCAGCGGCAGCACCTGTCGCGCTTCGACGAGAGCCCCGAGGCCCTGCCCGAGGGCATGGTGCCGCCGGGCTGGGGGCGCAAGGTGATGCATGTCAGCCTGCAGGTGGGCGACAGGGTGCTGATGGCCTGCGACAGCCCCGACGGCGGCCGCTTCACGGGCATCCACCTGTCGGTCAACACGCCCGACCTGGCCGAGGCGCAGCGCCGTTTCGACGCGCTGGCCGCCGGCGGCAAGGTCACGATGCCGCTGGCCAAGACCTTCTGGTCAGCCGGCTTCGGCATGCTGACCGACCGCTTCGGCGTGCCGTGGATGGTCAACGTGGATCATTGACGATTGGCCCCCAAGCTCGCTGCGCTCGCGGCCCCCCGAGGGGGCGCGCCCCGGGCCGGGAGACCCGGACCCGGGGCATGGCCCCCAAGCTCGCTGCGCTCGCGGCCCCCCAGGGACCGCAGGGCCCCTTCGTGGCCTGGGGGCGCGCCCCGCGCCGGGAGACCCGGACCCGGGGCATGGCCTCCCCCGATCAGCCGTCGCCGTCGCGCGCCGCGCCCACCGCCGGCGCCAGCCCGGCATGCGCCTGCAGCCAGCGCGCCCCCGGGCCGCGGTCGCCCTCGCCGGGGTGGAAGTCGGCGGCGTAGTAGCGCCGCCAGGGCCCGGCAGCCTCGCGCAGCAGGCCGCCGCGCGCCAGCAGCAGCCACCACGCGCTGCGCCAGGTGGCCCAGCGCCGCCAATGGCCGTCGCGCCACAGGTTGCGCCCCGTCTGCAGCGCCAGGTCGGTGAGGAAGTGCAGCGTCACCATCGTCATCAGCCGGCGCCGCCAGACCTCGTTGCCGCCGATGGCGCGGTACAGGTCGAAGGCGGTGCTGCGGTGCTCGCTCTCCTCGGCCGAGTGCCACAGCCACAGGTCGCGCAGGCGCGGCTCGGCGTCGGCAAGCCACTGCGGGTGGCCCAGCAGCCAGTCGGCCAGGATCGCCGTGAGGTGCTCGGTGGCCGCGGTGGCGCCGACCCAGATGCGCTCGTCCTGCCCGGCCAGCTTGCGTTCGATGCGCCGCGTGATGCGCGCCTCCCAGCGGTTCACGTAGCCCTGGTCCTGCAGCACCACGTTCATGCGCTCGTGGATGCGCCTGTGCGTGGCTTCCTGGCCGATGAAGCCGCGCAGTTCAACTGCGAAGGCCGCGCGCTGTGCTTCGGGCAGGCGCGCCGCGCCCTTGCGCATCGCGTCGATGAAGAACTGCTCGCCGGCGGGGAAGCTGAACGACAGCGCGTTGAACAACGCCGTGCGGAAGGCGCAGCCGCCGGCCCAGTGGCGCGGCCAGGGCGTGGCCAGGTCGACCTGCAGCGCGCGCACCGTCAGCGCGGGGCCGGTGGGTCCGGGCGATGCGGCGGGGTCCATGCGAGCCATGGTACGCCGCCGCCCCCGGGCCTGCGGTGATCAGCCCACCCAGCGCCGGGCGTTGCGGAACATGCGCATCCAGGGGCTGTAGGCCGCCAGCCCGGCCCCGGGCGGCCGCCAGCTCAGCTGCGCGTTGCGGAACACCCGCTCGGGGTGCGGCATCAGCGCGGTGAAGCGGCCGTCGGCGGTGGTCACCGCCGTCAGACCGCCGGGGCTGCCGTTGGGGTTGTGCGGGTAGGCCTCGGTGGCGGCGCCGCTGCCGTCGACGAAGCGCATTGCCGCATGCACCTTGGCCGCATCGCCGCGCTGGCGGAAGTCGGCGCGGCCCTCGCCATGCGCCACGGCGATGGGCAGCCGGCTGCCGGCCATGCCGGTGAAGAAGGCGCTGGGGCTGTCGAGCACCTCGACCATCGACAGCCGCGCCTCGAACTGCTCGCTGGCGTTGCGCGTGAAGCGCGGCCAGTGCTCGGCGCCGGGGATCAGCTCGGCCAGCGCGGCGAACATCTGGCAGCCGTTGCAGACCCCCAGCGCGAAGCTGTCGGGCCGGCCGAAGAAGGCGGCGAACTGGTCGGCCAGCCGCGGGTTGAAGCGGATGCTGCGCGCCCAGCCCTCGCCGGCGCCCAGCGTGTCGCCGTAGCTGAAGCCGCCGCAGGCGACCAGGCCCTGGAAGCGATCCAGCGCCGTGCGCCCGGCCTGCAGGTCGGTCATGTGCACGTCGTAGGCATCGAAGCCGGCGACGGCCATGGCGCGCGCCATCTCGACCTGCGAGTTCACGCCCTGCTCGCGCAGGATGGCCACGCGCGGGCGGGCACCGGTGTGGATGAAGGGCGCGGCCACGTCCTCCGCCGGGTCGAACGACAGCTGCTGGTGCAGGCCGGCGTCGGCCGGGTCGCCGGCGGCGGCGTGTTCGGCGTCGGCGGCGGCCGGGTTGTCGCGGCCGCGCGCGATGCGCCAGCTCACCGCGTCCCAGGCCTGCTGCAGCTGCTGCAGCGGGGCGCCGAACTGCAGCTTGCTGTCGCGCCAGACCTCGACCACGCCGCGGCCATGGGTCTGGCCCACCACATGCGCGTGGCGCGACAGGCCGTGCGCGCGCAGCACCTGCATCACCGCGTCACGCTCGGCGCGGCGCACCTGCAGCAGCACGCCGAGCTCCTCGTTGAACAGCGCCTTCAGCGTCAGCTCGTCGCGGCGCGCCGAGACCTGCGCCGCCCAGTTCTTCGAGTCGCCCATCTCGGCGCGGCTGTCGGCGATGCCGTCGCCCTCGGTGACCAGGATGTCGACGTTGAGGCTGACGCCGCGCCGCCCGGCGAAGGCCATCTCGCAGGCCGCCGCCCACAGGCCGCCGTCGCTGCGGTCGTGGTAGGCCAGGATGCGGCCCTGGGCCCGCAGTTCGTTGACCGCGGCGACCAGGTTCTTCAGCGCCGCCGGGTCGTCCAGGTCGGGCACCTCGTCGCCGAAGCGGCCCAGCACCTGCGCCAGGATGGACCCGGCCAGACGCATGCGGCCCTGGCCCAGGTCGACCAGGATCAGCTCGGCCTCGCCATCGGCCAGCTGCGGCGTCAGCGTGCCGGCAATGCTCTCCAGCGTGGCGAAGGCCGTGACCACCAGCGACACCGGCGCCACCACCTTGCGCGCCGCCCCATCGTCGCCCGTCCACTGCGTGCGCATCGACAAGCTGTCCTTGCCCACCGGGATGCCGATGCCGAGCTGCGGGCACAGCTCCATGCCGACGGCGCGCACCGTGTCGTACAGCGCCGCGTCCTCGCCGGGCTCGCCGCAGGCGGCCATCCAGTTGGCGCTGAGCTTGACGCGCGACAGCTCGATGGGCGCGGCGAGCAGGTTGGTGAGGGCCTCGGCCACCGCCATGCGGCCCGAGGCCGGCGCGTCCAGCGCCGCCAGCGGCGCGCGCTCGGCCATCGCCATCGCCTCGCCGGCCAGGCCCTCGTAGTCGGCCAGGGTCACGGCGCAATCGGCCACCGGCAGCTGCCAGGGCCCGACCATCGGGTCGCGGTGGGTCATGCCGCCCACCGTGCGGTCGCCGATGGTGATCAGGAAACGCTTGCTGGCCACCGTGGGGTGGCGCAGCACGGCGAAGGCCATGTTCTGCAAGGCCACGCCGGTCAGGTCCAGCGGCGGCTCGCGGCGCGGCACGCGCGCCACATCGCGCAGCATGCGCGGCGGCTTGCCCAGCAGCACCTGCATGGGCATGTCGATGACACGCTCGCCGCCGGGCGCCGTCTCGACGACCAGGTCGGCGGCCTCGGTGGCGGTGCCGACCACGGCCCAGGGGCAGCGCTCGCGCGCGGCCAGCGCGGCGAAGGCCTCGCGCCGCGCCGGGTCCAGCGCGATCACGTAGCGCTCCTGGCTCTCGTTGCACCAGATCTCCTTCGGTGCGAGACCCGACTCCTCCAGCGGCACCTGCGACAGGTCGAACAGCGCACCGCGCCCGGCGCCGTCGACCAGTTCGGGGAAGGCGTTGCTGATGCCGCCGGCGCCGACGTCGTGGATGGCCAGGATGGGGTTGTGCTCGCCCAGTGCCCAGCAGCCGTTGATGACCTCCTGCGCGCGGCGCTGGATCTCGGGGTTGCCACGCTGCACGCTGTCGAAGTCCAGCGCCGCGGTGTTGCTGCCGGCGGCCATGCTGCTGGCGGCGCCGCCGCCCATGCCGATGCGCATGCCGGGCCCGCCCAGCTGCACCAGCAGCGTGCCGGCGGCGAACACCTTCTTCTGCGTCTGCGCGCTGTCGATGGCGCCGATGCCGCCGGCGATCATGATGGGCTTGTGGTAACCGCGGCGCACGCCGGCCACGTCCATCTCGAAGGCGCGGAAGTACCCGCCCAGGTTGGGTCGGCCGAACTCGTTGTTGAAGGCGGCGCCCCCGAGCGGGCCCTCGGTCATGATCTGCAGCGGGCTGGCGATGTGCGCCGGCTTGCCCACCGCGCTGCGTTCCCAGGGCTCGGGGCCTTCGCAGCCGGGCACGCCCGGCAGGCCGGGCAGCTGCAGGTGGCTGACGCTGAAACCGGTCAGCCCGGCCTTGGGCCTGGCGCCGCGGCCGGTGGCGCCCTCGTCGCGGATCTCGCCGCCGGCGCCGGTGGCGGCACCGGGGAAGGGGCTGATGGCCGTGGGGTGGTTGTGCGTCTCCACCTTCATCAGCACATGCGCGGTCGCTTCGTGCAGGGACCACTGCGGCACGCCGGCCTCGGCGTCGGCCGCGGTGGCCGGCAGCCAGCGCTGCACCGCCGAGCCCTCCATCACCGCGGCGTTGTCGTGGTAGGCCACCACGGTGTGCAACGGGCTGCTCTTCTCGGTGTGGCGGATCATGCCGAACATCGAGCGGGCCTGCGGCTGGCCGTCGATGACGAAGTCGGCGTTGAAGATCTTGTGCCGGCAGTGCTCGCTGTTGGCCTGGGCGAACATCATCAGCTCGACGTCGCTGGGGTCGCGCCCGAGCTCGGCGAAGGCCTTCACGAGGTAGTCGATCTCGTCGTCGGACAAGGCCAGGCCGAACTCGGCGTTGGCCTGCGCCAGCGCCGCACGGCCTTCGGCCAGCACCGGCACATGCACCAGCGGCGGCGCCGGCTGCGGCGCGAACAGCGCGGCCGCGGCGTCGCGCTCGAAGGCCACGCTCTCGGTCATGCGGTCGTGCAGCAGCGCGGCGACGGCATCGCGCTCGGCGTCCGTCAGCGGCGCCACAGCGCCCAGGCGCCCGCCGGTGAGGCCGGCCAGCGCGCCCTGCGCCAGGCTCAGGTGAAACTCGGTGACGCGCTCGACGCGGTGCAGCGGCGCACCGCCATCCTCCGTCCCGATCCCGCCCCCGGCACCGCTCGCGGTGCCGATGCCGCAGTTGCGGGCGATGTCGGTCGCCTTGCTCGCCCACGGCGACACCGTGCCCAGCCGCGGCATCACCACCACGCGCAGCGCGCCGGCTGGCGGCGCGCCCGGCCGCGTGCCGTCGTCCAGCAGCGCACGCAGCGCCTGCACCTGGGCCGGGCTGGGTTCGGCGTCGAAGGCCGCCCAGTGCACATGGCGCGCCGCCACCGACGCGACGCGCGGGCAGGCGGCCTGCAGCCGCGCGAGCAGCGCCTCGGCGCGGAAGGCCGAGAGCGCGTCGCCGCCCTCGAACTGCAACAGGTGTAGCGGCGTGGACGGCATGCGATCCCGGTGCGGGCTTCGTGGAAACCCGTGATTTTACGGGGCCGATGGGATAATCCCGGCCATGCCCATCACGATCAAGACCGCCGCCGACATCGCAGGCATGCGCGTCGCCGGCCGCCTGGCCAGCGAGGTGCTGGACCTGCTGACGCCGCACGTCAAGCCCGGCGTCACCACGCTGGAGCTGGACCGCATCGCCCACGAGCACATCACGAAGGTGCAGGGCGGCATCCCGGCCACGCTGGGCTACGCGCCGCCGGGCTACCCGGCCTATCCGGCCTCGCTGTGCTCGTCGCTCAACGACGTGGTCTGCCACGGCATCCCCGACGAGCGGCCGCTGAAGGACGGCGACATCCTCAACCTCGACGTCACCGTGATCAAGGACGGCTGGCATGGCGACAACAGCCGCATGTTCGTCGTCGGCAAGGGCAGCATCGCCGCGCGGCGCTTGTGCCAGATCACCTTCGAGGCGATGTGGAAGGGCATCGTCAAGGTGAAGCCCGGCGCGCGCCTGGGCGACATCGGCCACGCCATCCAGACCTTCGCCGAGTACCACGGCTTCTCGGTGGTGCGCGAGTTCTGCGGCCACGGCGTCGGCGCGCGCTTCCACGAGGAGCCGCAGGTGCTGCACTACGGCCGCCCGGGCACGCTGGAGGAACTGGTGCCGGGCATGATCTTCACCATCGAACCGATGGTCAACGCCGGCCGGCGCGAGATCAAGGAGGACCGCAAGGGCGGCCGCCCCTACGACGGCTGGACCATCGTCACCAAGGACCGCAGCCTGTCGGCGCAGTGGGAGCACACGGTGCTGGTCACCGAGACCGGCTACGAGGTGCTCACGGTGTCGGCCGGCAGCCCGCCGCCGCCCGAGTTCGCGCCATTGGGCTACGGCGGCGCCGCGGCCCCGGCCAGCGCCGCGGCCACCTGACCATGGCGGCGTTGCCGCAGGCCGCCGGCACGGGGGCCGACCCGGCCGCGTTCGACGTCGCCGCACTGCGCCAGCGCCTGCGCGACGACAAGGCCGCGCTGCTGGCCTTGTTCGCGCGCCGGCGCGCCAACGCCGCCACCTCCAACCAGCTGGTGCACGCGCTGGCGCGGCTGGTCGACCGCGCGCTGAAGGACCTGTGGCGGCATGCCGGCCTGCCCGCCGATGCGGCGTTGGTGGCGGTGGGCGGCTTCGGCCGCGGCGAGCTGTTCCCGCACTCCGATGTCGACGTGCTGGTGCTGCTGCCGCCGCGCCAGAGCGAGGCGCTGAAGGCCGCGGTGTCGGACTTCGTCACCGCCTGCTGGGACATCGGCCTGGAGATCGGCTCCTCGGTGCGCACGGTGGACGAGTGCGTGTCCGAGGCGGCACGCGACGTCACCGTGCAGACGGCGCTGCTGGAGGCGCGCTTCATCTGCGGCTCGCGCAAGCTGTTCCGCACGCTCGAGACCGCGCACCGCGCGGCGCTGGACCCACGGGCCTTCCTGCGCGCCAAGACGCTGGAGCTGCGCCAGCGCCACGTCAAGCACGAGGGCACGCCCTACGCGCTGGAGCCCAACTGCAAGGAGAGCCCCGGCGGCCTGCGCGACCTGCAGGTGGTGGTGTGGATCGCGCGCGCCGCCGGCCTGGGCCGCACCTGGGGCGAGATGGCGGCCAACGGCCTGCTCACGCCCTACGAGGCGCAGCAGCTGCGCAAGCACGAGGGCGCGCTGCGCGCCATCCGCGCGCGCCTGCACCTGATCGCCGGCCGCCGCGAGGACCGCCTGCTGTTCGACCTGCAGACCGCCGTGGCCGAGAGCTTCGGCCTGCGTGCGACCAAGGCGCTGCGCAGCTCCGAGCTGCTGATGCACCGCTACTACTGGGCGGCCAAGGCGGTGACCCAGCTCAACCAGATCCTGATGCTGAACATCGAGGAGCGCGTGAGCGGCAGCGAGGGCACGCCGATGCGCCCCGTCACCGCGCGCTTCCTCGACCGCGGCGGCATGCTCGAGGTGGCCCACGACCAGCTCTACGAGGAGAACCCGCACGCCATCCTCGAGACCTTCCTGGTCTTCGTGCAGCAGCCCGGGCTGCAGGGGCTGTCGGCGCGCACGCTGCGCGCGCTGTACAACGCGCGCAAGCAGATGGACGCCGCCTGGCGCCGCGACCCGGCCAACCGCGAGATGTTCATGGACATCCTGCGCCAGCCGCGCGGGCAGACGCACGCGCTGCGGCTGATGAACCAGACCTCGGTGCTGGGCCGCTACCTGTGGGTGTTCCGGCGCATCGTCGGGCGCATGCAGCACGACCTGTTCCACGTCTACACCGTGGACCAGCACATCCTGATGGTGGTGCGCAACATGCGCCGCTTCTTCATCCCCGAGCACGCCCACGAGTACCCGTTCTGCTCGCAGCTGGCGGCGCAGTGGGACCCGCCCTGGATCCTGTACCTGGCGGCGATCTTCCACGACGTGGCCAAGGGCCGCGGCGGCGACCACAGCGACCTGGGCGCGCGCGAGGTGCGCCGCTTCTGCCGCGAGCACGGCATCGAGCGCGAGGACGCGCGGCTGGTCGAGTTCCTGGTGCGCCACCACCTGACCATGAGCCGCATCGCGCAGAAGGAGGACCTGTCCGACGTCGACGTGATCGCCGAGTTCGCGCGCACCGTGGGCGACGCGCGCCGCCTCACCGCGCTGTACCTGCTGACGGTGGCCGACATCCGCGGCACCAGCCCGCGCGTGTGGAACGCCTGGAAAGGCAAGCTGCTGGAGGACCTGTACCGGCTGACGCTGCGCGCGCTGGGCGGTGCCCAGCCCAAGCAGGCGGCGCTGATCGAGGCGCGCAAGCAGGAGGCGCGCGGCAGGCTGGCCCTGCTGTCGGCGCTGCCCGGCACCGAGGAGCCGCTGTGGCAGACGCTGGAGGTGAGCTACTTCGCGCGCCACGACGCCAGCGAGATCGCCTGGCATGCGCGCGCGCTGTGGCGCCACCTGCAGGCCAAGCGCCCGGTGGTCAGCGCACGCACGTCGCCGGTGGGCGACGGGCTGCAGGTGCTGGTCTGGTCGCCCGACCAGCCCGACCTGTTCGCGCGCATCTGCGGCTACTTCGACGGCGCCGGCTTCAGCGTGCAGGACGCCAAGATCCACACCACGCGCGCCGGCTACGCGCTGGACACCTTCCAGATCGTCTACCCGGCGGCCGAGCCCGGTGCCGGCGGCTACCGCGACCTGATCTCGCTGGTCGAGACCCAACTGGCCGCGGCGCTGGCCGCCGAGGGCCCGCTGCCCGAGCCGCGCAGCGGCCGCGTCTCGCGCCGGGTGCGCAGCTTCCCGGTCACGCCGCGCGTGTCGCTCGCGCCCGACGAGCGCGCCCAGCGCTGGCTGCTCACCGTCACCGCCTCCGACCGCTCGGGCCTGCTCTACGGCATCGCCCGCGTGCTGGCCCGCCACCACATCAACCTGCAGCTGGCCAAGGTGACCACGCTGGGCGAACGCGTCGAGGACACCTTCCTCGTCGACGGCGCCGAGCTGCAGCGGCCCAAGGCGCAGCTGGCCATCGAGAGCGAGCTGCTCGACGCCGTGGCCTCGCCGTCGAACTGAGCGGCCGCCGCGCATGAACCCCCGCCGCATCCGCGCCGACGAAGCCATCGCCACGCTGGCCGCGTTCGACGCCGTGATCGACGCGCGCAGCCCCGCCGAGTACGCCGACGACCACCTGCCCGGCGCCGTCAACTGGCCCACGCTGGACGACGCGCAGCGCGCGCGCATCGGCACCGAGTACAAGCAGCTCTCGGCCTTCGAGGCGCGCAAGCATGGCGCCGCGCTGGCGGCGCGCAACATCGCGCAGCACCTGGAGACGCATGCGGCGGCGCTGCCCAAGGGCTGGCGGCCGCTGGTGTACTGCTGGCGCGGCGGCCAGCGCTCGGGCTCGCTGGCCACGGTGCTGGCTGCCGTGGGCTGGCCGGTGACGGTGCTGGAGGGCGGCTACCGCGACTTCCGCCGCGCCGTGCTGCTGCAGCTGGACGAGCTGCCGCCGCAGCTGCGGCTGCGCGCCGTCTGCGGCCGCACCGGCAGCGCCAAGAGCCGGCTGCTGCAGGCCCTGGCCGGGGCCGGCGAGCCGGTGCTGGACCTGGAGGCACTGGCCTGCCACCGCGGCTCGGTGCTGGGGCCGCTGCCGGGGCAGGATCAGCCCTCGCAGAAGGCCTTCGAGACCGCGGTCTGGCAGGCGTTGCGCAGCTTGCGCGACCAGGCTGGGGACCGCCCCGTCTGGGTCGAGGGCGAGAGTCGCACCATCGGCCGGCTGCGCGTGCCCGAGGCCTTGCTGCAGCGCCTGCGCGCCGCACCGGTGCTGCAGCTGCAGCTGCCGCTGGCCGCGCGCGTCGAGTTCCTGCTGCAGGACTACGCGCACTTCGTCGCCGACATCCCCGGCTTCTGCGCGCGGCTCGATGCGCTGCGCGAGCACCGTGGTCATGCCGTGGTCGACGCCTGGCAGGCCCAGGCGCGTGGCGGCGCCGCCGGCCTGGCCGGCGTGGTGCAGGCCCTGCTGACCGAGCACTACGACCCGGTCTACGAGCGCTCGATGCGGCGCAACTTCGTGCACTACGCCGAGGCCCAGGTGTTGTCCCTGCCCGACGCCGACGCCGCGACCCTGGCTGCCGCCGCGCGCCGGCTGGCGGCCGCCGCCGCGTCCTCGGACGGCGCCTGCTGACCAGGGTCAAGCCCGCGCGGCGGCGCGCTGCCTAGACTGCGCGCCGGGCCGGCATGACCGCGAAGACGGTGCCGCGTGCGGCCCGCCGCCCCTGCCGTCCGCCACCCATGCCCCGCCAGCCGAAACTGCCCCCCGTTCGCTACGTCGGCCCCGCGGCCGTGCTGCGCTGGCTGCGGCGCGGCTGGCACGACCTGTGGGCCAACCCGCTCCCGGGGCTGGCGCATGGGCTGTCGGTCGCCGCCTTCGGCGCGTTGCTGCTGCTGCTGGCGCGCGACCGCTTCTGGCTGCTGGCCGGCGCCTTCAGCGGCTTCCTGCTGGTGGCGCCGATGGCCGCCTGCGGCCTGTACGCCGTGAGCCGGGCGCGCGCGCAGGGCCGGCGCGAGACCCTGGCCGGCATCGTCGCGCTGTGGCGCGGGCGCGACCCGCGGCTGGTGCGCTTCGGCCTGCTGCTGGCGCTGGCCGGCACCGGCTGGGTGCTGACCTCGGCGGCGCTGATCACCCGCTTTGCCGCCGAGCCGGTGGCCACGCCGGCCGACTTCCTGCGCGTCGTGGTGCTGGCGCGGGGCGACCTGCTGTTCGAGACCTGGCTGCTGCTGGGCGCGGCACTGGCCGCGCCCATCTTCGCGTCCACCGTGGTCACGGTGCCGCTGCTGCTGGACCGCGCCATCACGGTGAAGGACGCGGTGCTGACCAGCGCGCTGGCGGCGCTGGCCAGCCCGGCGGCGATGGCGCTGTGGGCGACGCTGATCCTGGGGCTGACGCTGCTGGGCATGGCCACGGCGATGCTCGGCCTGGTGCTCGTCGTGCCCTGGCTGGCGCATGCCAGCTGGCACGCCTACCGCGACCTGGTCGGCCCCGACACCGGGCCCGGCGACGCCGCGGCGACGCACTGAGCCGACCCCGCAGGGCGCGCGATGTTCGGCTACACCGAGGAGCAGATCGCCGGCTTCGGCCTGAGCTTCGGCATCGGCGCCTTCATGCTGTACATGGTGTTCATCATCTGGCAGCTGGCGCGCGAGTCCAAGGCCGGGCGCTTCGGCAGCTTCGTGCTGTTCCTGGCGCTGGGCTTCGGGCTGGTCGGCTTCGTCGCCAAGGCGGTGATCAAGGCCTTCATCGGGGGCGGACCATGAGGCAGGGCGCAGCGCGATGACCGCCGTCGCGCCGCCGCCGCCGCCGCACACGGCCACCGACGACCTGCAGGCGCTGGCCGCCGGCACGCTGTTCGTCGCGCTGGGGCTGGTGCTGTTCCGCGAGGCCGGCCTGGTCAGCGGCGGCACGGTGGGCGTCGCGCTGCTGCTGCACCATGCGGGCGGCTGGCCGCTGGGGCCGCTGCTGTTCGCGGTGAACCTTCCCTTCTACCTGCTGGCCTGGCGCCAGCTCGGGCGGCGCTTCGTGCTGCGCACGCTGGCCGCGGTGAGCGTGCTGGCGCTGCTGGCCGAGTTGCTGCCGCGCTGGCTGCAGCTGCAGGCGGTGCAGCCGCTGTTCGCCGCGCTGGGCGGCGGCGCGCTGGTGGGCACCGGGCTGCTGATGCTGTTCCGCCATGGCGCCAGCCTGGGCGGCTTCAACAGCGTGGCGCTGTGGCTGCAGCGGCGCCGCGGCTGGCGCGCCGGCCATGTGCAGCTGGCCCTGGACACGCTGGTGCTGCTGTGCGCGCTGCCCTGGGTCGAGCCGCCGCGGCTGCTGCTCTCGGTGGCCGCGGCCGTGGTGCTCAACGCCGTGCTGGCGATCAACCATCGGCCCGGGCGCTACGGCGGCGTCTGAGCGCGGCCGGCCTCGCGCATGCCGGTGGCCGCGTCCCACAGCGCCTGCGCGTCGGCGTCGGCCGCCGAGGGCCCGGCGCTGCCGACGGCCACGCGCACCTCCAGCTGGTTGGCGCCGATGCGGTAGCTGCCGCCCAGCGCGTCCAGCAGCCGCTGGCGGACGGCGTCCAGCGCCTCGGGCCGGCAGTGGCACAGGACCACCCCGTACACGTTGTCGCCCAGCCACATCGCGGTGTCGCCCCCGCGCACGCGGTGGCGCAGCCGGCGGCCCAGCTTCTGCCACAGCGGCGGCTTCAGGGCGTCCGGCACCTGGCCGTAGGCGCTTCGCACGTCGACGACGCGGATCGACAACACGCCGACCGGCGCCAGACGCGGCCGACCCTGGCGCAGCTGGCGGGCCACCAGGGCGACGAAGTCGGCCGCCGCCATGGCCACGGCAGCGGGTGCCTGCTCGGCCAGGTCGGGCCCGGGGCGCTGCGCGCCGGCTGCGTAGAGAAGCGCCTGGACGCGGCAGTCGGTGGTCAGGGCTGGTGGGTGCATGGCGTGCGGTCTCCGGCATAGGACGGGGGTCGGGGCCGGTGGCCCCCTCATCACTCAAGCGGATTGCGCGGGCCAAACCCGACATGGCCCGCGCCGCGGGCCAAACCCAACATGGCCCGCGCCGCGGGCCAGACCCGACATGGCCCGCGCCGCGGGCCGTGGGGCGGCGAGCTCGGCTAGAGTCGCCGGCGTTTCCCATGCCGCGCCGCCCTGGCGACCCGATGAGCGACATCACCCAGCTGCTGCAGGCCGCCTCCGCCGGCGACGCCGGCGCCTCCGACCGCGCCTTCGAACTGCTCTACGGCGAGTTGCGCCGCCTGGCCCACAGCCGCCTGCGCGGTGCCGGCGACCTCACCCAGCTGGACACCACGGCGCTGGTGCACGAGTCCTACCTGCGCCTGCGCGGCGGCCAGGAGCCCGACTTCCCCGACCGTCACCGCTTCATGGCCTATGCGTCGCGGGTGATGCGCAGCGTGGTGGTCGACCTGGTGCGTGCCCGGCTGGCCGAGCGCCGCGGTGGCGGCGCCGAGCATGTCAGCCTGAGCACGACGGTGGCCGACAGCGCCCAGGACCCGGGCAGCGAGGTGCTGCGCGTGCACGAGGCGCTGGAGGCACTGGCGGGCCAGGACCCGCGGCTGGCCCAGGTGGTCGAGATGCGCTACTTCGGCGGCCTGACCGAGGCCGAGATCGCCTCGGCGCTGGGTGTCACCGAACGCACGGTTCAGCGCGACTGGCACAAGGCGCGGCTGTTCCTGGCCACCGCGCTGCAGTGAGCGCGGCCGGGCTGCCAGCATGACCGACGCCGCCCGCGGCCGCAGCGCGCCCGTCGCCATGCCGGACTGGGCGCGGCTGTGGCCGCTGCTGGACGAGCTGCTCGATGCGCCGCCGGCGCAGCGCCAGGCGCGGCTGGCCGAACTGGCCGCCGCCGACGCGGCGCTGGCCGCCGAACTGCACGCGCTGCTGGAGCGCGACGCGCAGCTGCAGCGGCAGGCCTTCCTGGAGCAACCGGCGCTGACGCTGGCCGCCACCGGCAGCGCCGCGTCGCGCACGGCGACCGTGCCGGGCCAGGTGCTGGGCGCCTACACGCTGCAGCGCGAGATCGGCCGCGGCGGCATGGGCAGCGTGTGGCTGGCCCGGCGCACCGACGGTCGCTTCGACGGGCTGGTGGCGATCAAGCTGCTGCACACCGACCGCTTCGGCGGCGGCCGCGGCGAGCGCTTCGAGCGCGAGGGCCGCATCCTGGCCCGGCTGGACCACCGCCACATCGCGCGCCTGCTCGACGCCGGCGTCAGCGCCGACGGCCACCAGCCCTACCTGGTGCTGGAGCATGTGCAGGGCCAGCAGATCGACCGCCACTGCGAACAACGCGCGCTGACGGTGGCGCAGCGGGTGGCGCTGATGCTGGACGTCATCGACGCCGTCAGCCACGCGCACAACCGGCTCATCCTGCACCGCGACCTCAAGCCCTCGAACATCCTGGTCACCGACGCCGGCGAGGCCAAGCTGCTGGACTTCGGCATCGCCAAGCTGCTCGATGCCGAGCAGACCGGCGCCGACGACGCGCTGACGCAGCGCGCCGGCGCCGCCTTCACGCCGCGCTACGCCGCGCCCGAGCAGGTGCAGGGCGGCGACGTGACCCCGGCCACCGACGTCTACGCGCTGGGGGTGCTGCTGTACGGCCTGCTCACCGGCGAGCACCCCACTGCCGACGCCGCTGCGCCGCCGGTGGAGCAGCTGCGCGCGCTGGTCGAGCGCGAGCCGCCGCCCATGTCGGCCGCGGTCGCGCGCCAGCGTGGCGACGAGCGGGCGCGGCGCGCCCGCGCGCTGCGCGGCGACCTCGACAACATCGTCGCCCGCGCGCTGAAGAAGCGCCCGGCCGAGCGCTACGCCAACGCCGGCGAGCTGGCCGACGACCTGCGCCGCAGCCAGCGCCACGAACCCATCCGCGCCCGCCCCGACGCCTGGAGCTACCGCGTGGGCAAGTTCGCGCGCCGCTACCGCACCGGTCTGTCGGCGGCGGCCGTGGCCGTGGCGGCGCTGGGCATCGGCGCGGTGCTGGCCTGGACCCAGGCCCGCGAGGCCCAGGCGCAGCGCGTGCAGGCCGAAGGCCTGATCGAGTTCATGCTGGGCGACCTGAAGGCCAGGCTGCAGCCGGTCGGGCGCCTCGACGCCCTGGACGCCGTGGGCACGCGGGCGCTGGACTACTACGCCACGCAGGACGGGCGGCGCCTGGACGCCGACGCGCTGGGCCGCCGCGCTCGCGCGCTGCACCTGATCGGCGAGCTGGCCGAGCAGCGCGGCCAGATGGACGAGGCGGCGCGCCGCTTCGAGCAGGCCGCCGCCAGCACGGCCGAGCTGCTGCAACGGTCGCCGCAGGACCCGCAGCGCCTGTACGACCATGCGCAGAGCGAGTACTGGGTGGGCTTCATCGCCCGCCGCCGCGGCAAGCCCGACGAGGCCGAGGCCGCCTTCACGCGCTACCTGGCGCTGGCCCGGCGCCTGCCCGCCGACCGCGCCGACCAGCCGGGCTGGGCCGTCGAGGCCGCCTACGCCGAGCAGAACCTGGGGGTGATGCAGCTGGAGACCGGGCGCCCGCAGCAGGCCTTGCGCTCGCTGCAGACGGCGCGCGAGGTGCTGCAGCGCCACCTGCACGCGCAGCCCGCGCTGGCCGTGGACCTGGCGCGCAACCTGGGCTGGCTGACGCGCGCACACGAGACCCTGGGCGACTACGCCGCCGCGATGGACAGCCAGCGCGAGCGCCTGGCCGTGCTGCGCACTCTGCCCGCCAACCACCGCCAGGCACAGGACCTGATCGCCCAGGGCCACAACGAGCTGGCCCGGCTGCTGCTGTGGAGCGGACAAGCGGCGCTGGCCCTGGCCGAGGCGGCGCAGGCGGTGGCCGGCTACACCGCGCTGGCCGCGGTGGACGCGAGCAATGCCGACGTCCAGGTCAAGGTGGCGGCGGCCCTGCTGTACCAGGCCGAGATCGAGCTGGCGCTGGGCCGCCGTCCCGACGCCGCGCCGCGGCTGGCGCGTGCGGCGCAGCTGATGGCGGCGCTGGGCGCCGCGCGCGCCAGCAAGGCCTTCTGGCGCATCACCGTCAGCGGCCGGCTGGCGCTGCTGCAGAGCCTGGCCGCCGACGGCGCCGCCGCGCGCGGCGACCTGCGCGCGCATGCGCCCCTGGTGGCGTTCGTGGCCGATGCCCGCCGCTACGAGTCGGAGGGCCGGCGCCTGGGCGAAGAGGAACGCCGCGTGGCCGCGTCGGCCGAACTGCGCCTGGGCGACCTGCTGGCCGCGGCCGCGCGCCCGGGCGAGGCCGAGCAGGCCTGGCTGCACGCCGCCACGCTGCTGCAGGACCAGGCCGCGCGCGGCGACAGGGCCGCCGTGGCCGGTCTGGCACATGCCAGGCTGCGCCTGGGCGACGGCGCCGCCGCCAGCCGACTGGCCGAGACGCTGCGCGCGGGCCCGTACCGGCACCCCAGCTGGGCCGACCTGCAGCTGCGGCTGGCCCAGGGCCGGCGGGCGGCCACGCCTGCGCCGGGGTCCTGAGCCAAGCGCACAGCGGCTGCCGGTCCCGCCACGTGAGCGCGTGTCGCCGCTGTCGGGTTTCGGTCGGCCAATGCGTTGCAGCCAACAAGCCCTCGATCGGCACGCCGACCGGCCCCAGGTGCCGACGACGGCTCCCTCGCGCACCCTGCCGGTGCCTTCGCACGCGCGACCCGCGCCCCACGCAACAGCCCGCGGCAGGCCGGGCTGGCACAGGAGAAGCCCCATGCATACCCAGTCCCCCGCCAGCCCCGACACCGACGAGCCCGTCTCGGTACGCGTCCGCGTGCTGGACGGCAAGATCCACTGCGCACCCGACCCGGTGCTGGTGGTCTTCACGCCCAGCCAGCTGCGCTTCCGGCTGCAGACGCCGGGCTATGCCTTCCCGGGCGAGAACGCCGTCGTCGTCAGCAACCCTGGCAGCGACTTCCCGACGCCCGCCAGGACCGTCGCTGCGCAACTGGTCACCCTGTGCGACCTGGACCGGGTCAAGGGCAGCTACCGCTACACGGTGCAGGTGGTCGAGCAAGCCACCGGCCGGGTGCTGAGGCACGACCCGACGATCAGCAACGACCCCGAGTGAGGGCCCTGCGCGGCGCGCCGGCGCGGCCGGGCTCCGTGCGGCTGTCGGCTGGCTGCGAATGCCCGTTACAGGGCGCGGTGGTGCGCCGGGACCTTGGCCGGGTCGCGCCGCCGCCGTGCCCCTGCAAGCCCTCGGCGGGCATGCGCGGCGACCGCGAAGCCCATCCCGGCCGCCGCGCGTTGACGCCGGCAGCCGCGCATGCCAGCATCGCCGCCGGCGTGCAGGGCGCCACCGGGTCTGCGGAAAGGGTCGAACCCACCTGACGCGCTGCATCCTGCGCCGCCTCGCTGCCACTTCATGCGGCCCGCCCAGCAGACCACGGGCCACTTGCATGGAGTCCCCACGATGCGCCGCACCCTGCCCGCCCTTCCCCACCCCGACCACCTGCGCCGCCAGGCGCGCGAACTGCTTCGCGCCTGGCGCGCCGGCGAGCCCGGCGCGCTGCAGCGCGCCGCCGGCCTGCAGCTGCCGCCGCCCTGGCGCCTGGCCGCAGCCCAGCTCGCCGTGGCCCGCGAACATGGCCAGCCCAGCTGGCCGAAGCTGATGGCCGAGGTGGCGCGCCGCCGCGCCGCCGCGCTGGACGACAACGCCTTCGCCGCACAGGTGGTGGCGCTGGCCATCGGCCAGGGCTGGCAGGCGCCGCAGCCGCAGCGCGCGCTGGCGCTGATGGCCGCGCGCCCGGGGTGTGAACGCCTGCCGGCGCTGGCGCTGCTGCGCGGTGCGCTGGATGCCGTGCGCGACGTGGTGCTGGCCGACGTGAACCGCCGCCTGCCGCCGCTGGACGCACCGGCGCTGGCCTACGCCGCCGCATCGGGCCTGGCCCGACTGGACGGCCACCGCGACGCGCTGGTGGCCACGGTGGCCGCGCTGCTGGCCGCCGGCGCCGATCCCAATGCCCGCTGGGCCGATCCGCTGGACCCGCAGCAGCGCCTGCCGGTGCTCTACGGCGCCGTGGCGCGGGCGCGCTGCCTGCCCATCGTCGAGCGTCTGCTGGCGGCAGGGGCCGAGCCGAACGACAACGAGTCCCTGTACCACGCGGCCGAGCGGCCCGGCGGCGATTTCTTCGCAGCGCTGGTGGCCGCCGGCGCCCGCTGGGCCGGCAGCAACGCGCTGCTGCGCCAGCTCGACCACGACGACCCGGCCGGGCTGGCGCAGGCCCTGGCGCTGGGTGCCGATCCCAACGAGCGCGGGCCAGGCGGGCGCGCCGCGCTGCACCACGCCGTGCTGCGCGGGCGCGACCTGCACACGCTGCGCCTGCTGCTGCAGCATGGCGCCGACCCGCGCGCCCCCGACGACGCCGGCCTCGCACCGGCGGCCTACGCGCTGCGCGTCGGCCGGCGCGACGCCCTGGCCCTGCTGCAAGAACATGGCGCAGAGCCGCCACCGCTGAGCGATGCGGAGGCCTTCGTCGCCGCCTGCGCCGCCGCCGACGGCGACGCGGCCCGTGCGCTGCAGGCCCGCCATCCCGACTGGCCCGCGGCGCTGCCTGCACACCACCTGCGCCTGCTGCCCGAGCAGGCCCAGCGCGGCCGCCTGGACGCCGTGGCGCTGATGCTGGCGCTGGGCTGGCCGGTGGCCGTCAAGGGCGACTGGGACGCCAGCGCGCTGAACCAGGCCGCCTTCCGCGGCGACGCGGCCATGGTGCGGCTGCTGCTGGCGCATGGTGCGCGCTGGGACGAGGCCAACGGCTACGGCGGCGACGCGCTGGGCAGCTGCCTGCACGCGGCCACCAACGAGCCCCTGCCCGGCGGCGACTATGCCGAGGTGCTGGCCCTGCTGCTGGCCGACGGCGCGCCGGTCCCCGAGGACCCGGACGCCCTGCCCGACGCCCTGCAAGCGGTGGTCGCCGAGCGGGCATGAAAAACGCCGGCCCGAGGCCGGCGTTGATCAAGCGCTGACTGGAGCCCCCTCCTGGAGGGGGCTGGGGGGAGCCTACGGAAAGGCATTGGGTTGAACGGCTTCGCCGTTCAACCCATATGCATGCCGCCGTTGCAGCTGAAATCGGCGCCGGTGGAGAAGCCGCTGTCGGGGCCGGCCAGCCAGGCGACGATGGAGCCGATCTCTTCGGGTGTGCCCAGGCGCTTCACCGGGATGGTGGCGACGATCTTCTCCAGCACCTCGGGCTTGATCGCGCGGACCATGTCGGTGCCGATGTAGCCCGGGCTCACGGTGTTGACGGTGACGCCCTTGCTCGCCAGCTCCTGCGCCAGCGCCATCGTGAAGCCGTGCATGCCGGCCTTGGCGGCGCTGTAGTTGGTCTGCCCGGCCTGGCCCTTCTCGCCGTTGACCGAGCTGATCTGGATGATGCGCCCCCAGCCCTTCTCGACCATGCCCGGCACCACCTGCTTGGTGACGTTGAACATGCTGTTGAGGTTGGTGTCGATGACCGCCTTCCAGTCGTCGGGCGTCATCTTCAGGAACATGCGGTCGCGGGTGATGCCGGCGTTGTTGACCAGCACGTCGATGGTGCCGTGCTCGGCCATGGCCTTGGTGAAGGCGGCCACCGTGCTGTCCCAGTCGGCGACGTTGCCGACGCTGGCGTAGAAGGTGTAGCCCAGGGCCTTCTGCTCGGCCAGCCACTTGTCGTAGTCCCGGCTGGGGCCGCAGCCGGCGATCACCTTGAAGCCTTCCTTGGCCAGGCGCTGGCAGATGGCGGTGCCGATGCCGCCCATGCCACCCGTCACGTAGGCCACTTTGCCATTGCTCATCTTCTGCTCCTTGTCGTGTTCGATGGGTTCAGGTTGAACCGCCGGACCGCCGGCGGTCAAGCGGGTTCACCCGCTGGTCAGATGGCGCGCCGCGCTCAGCGTTCCACGGTCAGCGCCACGCCCATGCCGCCGCCTATGCACAGGCTGGCGATGCCCTTCTTCGCGTCGCGCTTGACCATCTCGTGCAGCAGCGTCACCAGGATGCGGCAGCCGCTGGCGCCGATCGGGTGGCCGATGGCGATGGCACCGCCGTTGACGTTGACCTTGCTGGTGTCCCAGCCCATCTGCTGGTGCACGGCGCAGGCCTGGGCGGCGAAGGCCTCGTTGATCTCCAGCAGATCCAGGTCGGCAGCCTTCCAGCCGGCACGCGCGAGCGCCTTCTTCGACGCCGGCACCGGGCCCATCCCCATGGTCGCCGGGTCCAGGCCGGCCGAGGCATAGCTGGCGATGCGCGCCAGCGGCTTCAGTCCCAGCGCCTGCGCCTTGGCCGCGCTCATCACCACCACGCCAGCTGCGCCGTCGTTGAGGCCACTGGCGTTGCCGGCGGTCACCGAGCCGTTCTTGTCGAAGGCCGGCCGCAGCCCGGCCAGCGCCTCGGCGCCGGTCTTGCGGTTGATGTACTCGTCGGCGTCGAAGACCAGCGGGTCGCCCTTCTTCTGCGGGATGCTCACCGGCACGATCTCGTCCTTGAAGCGGCCGGCGTCCTGGGCCGCCGCGGCCTTGCGCTGGCTGGCCAGAGCCAGTTCGTCCTGCGCGGCGCGGCTGATGCCGTACTCCTTGGCGACGTTCTCGGCGGTGATGCCCATGTGGTACTGGTTGTACACATCCCACAGGCCGTCGACGATCATGGTGTCGACCAGCTTCCAGTCGCCCATGCGCTGGCCGTCGCGGCTGCCGGGCAGCACATGCGGGGCCATCGACATGCTCTCCTGACCGCCGGCGATGACGATCTCGCTGTCGCCGTCGCGGATGGCTTGCGCCGCCAGCATCACCGCCTTCAGGCCGCTGCCGCAGACCTTGTTGATGGTCATCGCCGGCACGGTGTTGGGCAGGCCGGCCTTGATCACCGCCTGGCGCGCCGGGTTCTGGCCGACGCCGGCGGCCAGCACCTGGCCCATGATGACTTCGCCGACCTGGCCGCCCTCGAGCCTGGCGCGCTGCAGCAGCGCCTGGATCACGGTGGCGCCCAGCTCGCTGGCGGGCGTCCTGGCCAGGCTGCCGCCGAACTTGCCGACCGCGGTGCGGGCGGCGGCGACGATGACGATGTCGGTGCTGCTCATGGGAGTCTCCTGGGTTGGTCCATTGGGATGCGGGGATGCCGGCGCTCAGGCCTTCTGCTTCACATAGCGGCCGGGGGCGGGTTCGATCGGCCGGTGGCCTGCGCCACCGGGCTGCCGCGGCGCGGGGCGCAGCCTGCCGGCATGGGGCTTGAGCCACTCGGCCCAGACGGTCCACCAGCTGCCGGCATGCTCGTCGGCGCTGTCCAGCCAGTCCTGCGCGCCGGCCGGCAGCGCGGCATCGACGCGGCGGTTGGTCCAGTGGCAACGCTTGCCCTTGGCCGGCGGGTTGATGACGCCGGCGATGTGGCCGCTGGCGCCCAGCACGAACTGGCGCGGGCCCTTGAAGAGGCGCGTCGAGGCGTAGGCCGCGTCCCAGGGCACGATGTGGTCCTCGCGCGAGCCGTAGATGAACAGCGGCGCACGCAGTGCCGACAGGTCCAGCTTCTCACCACAGACCGTCAGCCGGCCGGGGATCTTCAGCTCGTTCTGCAGGTAGGTGTGGCGCAGGTACCAGCAGTACATGGGTCCGGGCAGGTTGGTGCTGTCGCCGTTCCAGAACAGCAGGTCGAAGGGCGGCGGGGCCTCGCCCTTGAGGTAGTTGCCGACGACGTAGTTCCAGACCAGGTCGTTGGGGCGCAGGAAGCTGAAGGTGGTGGCCAGCTCCTGGCCCTTCAGCAGCCCGGGGCCGCCGGGGGCCTGCGCGCCGATGGTCATCTCGCGCAGCTGCACGCTGGCCTCGTCGACGAAGACGTCGAGCACGCCGGTGCGCTCGAAGTCCAGCAGCGTGGTCAGCAGCGTGACGCTGTGCGCCGGGTGCTCGCCGCGCGCCGCCAGCACCGCCAGCGCGGTGGCCAGGATGGTGCCGCCGACGCAGAAGCCCAGGGTGTTGATCGTCTCGGCGACGCTGATCTCGCGCACCACCTCGATGGCGCGGATGGCGCCGTCGGCGATGTAGTCATCCCAGGTCGCGGCCTTCAGGCTCTCGTCGGGATTGCGCCAGCTGACGACGAACACCCGGTGGCCCTGCTCGACGGTGTAGCGGATCAGCGAGTTCTCGGGCTGCAGGTCGAGGATGTAGTACTTGTTGATGCACGGCGGCACGAACAGCATCGGCCGGGCATGCACCTGCGCGGTGAGCGGCTTGTACTCGAGCAGCTGGAAGAACTCGTTCTCGAAGACCACGCTGCCTTCGGTGGTGGCGACGTTGCGGCCGACCTCGAACACGCTCTCGTCGGTCTGCGAGACATGGCCCTTGGCCAGGTCCTGCAGCAGGTGCTGCATGCCCGACATCAGGCTCTGGCCCTGGGTGTCCAGCGCGCGCTGCAGGGCCTCGGGGTTGAAGGCCAGGTAGTTGGCCGGGCTGGCGGCGTCTATCCACTGCTGCACGGCAAAGCGCACGCGGGCACGCGCCTTCTCGTCGCCCTGCAGGCCCTCGGCCATCTGCATCAGCGTGCGCGCGTTCAACAGGTACAGCTGGGCGTTGAAGGCAGCCACCGGGTTGCTCGCCCAGGCCTGGTGGGCAAAGCGACGGTCGCCCAGCGGTGTCGGCTGGCCCTCGCCCTGCAGGCGTTGCAGCGAGCCGTTCCACAGCTCGCTCGCCTGGCGCAGGTAGTCGGCCTGGATGCGCGCCAGCTGCTCCATCGGCAGGTTCAGCGCCGCGGCGTCGGCCGCGCGCGGGGCCGGCGGCGCAGCGGCGGCATCCGCGGGCCGCGATGCCCGGCCTGCCGCTGCGGGCTTGGACGGGACGGCCTTGCCCGCCTTGGCCTTGCGCGCCGGCGCCGGCTGGCGTTGCGTCTTGCCCGCAGGGGACTTGGACTGGGTGGTTCGGGCACTCACGCTATGGTCTCCTCTGGGCTTCGGGGGGCGTCCGCCGCGCCACCCGGTGCATGGGCCAGCGTCGCCCACCCCGGCCAGGATGGGACTGCTGGCTTACCCTGCCATGAATCAGCTCGTTATTTCGCTAACCGGCATCATACACCGCAATCTGAAATGTTGATCGTCACCATCGGATGGATGTTCGTCGTCGTGCTGATGGCCGCGGCCGAGGCCGTCTCGCCGCAGGGCAGCCTGCTGGGCGCCTTCTTCATCCTGCTGTTCTACGGCCTGCTGCCGGTCGCGGTGCTGACCTACATCCTGGCCACCCCGGCGCGCAAGGCGGCGCAACGCCGGCGCGCGGCCCGCGCCAACGACGCCGACCCCGACGCGGCGGCGCAGGGGCCGCCCTCGCCGGGCGCCTGAGCGCGGCGGGCGCTGCGGCCTGCTCACGGACGCAGCCAGGTGGCGGCGGCAAACCGCCCGCTGCGGCCGTCGCGGCGATGGCTGAACCAGTCGGCGGAATCCCTGGCGGTGCAGCCGCCGTGCAACGCCACCGCTGCCACGCCGGCGCGGCGCAGCCGCAGCGCCGCCAGCGCGGCCAGGTCCAGCAGCCAGGCGGCGCTGCCATCGGCGCGACGCGTGGCGCGCGCATGGTGCGGGCCGTCGTCGCCGAAGGCCTGGACCACCTCGTCGCCGACCTCGAAGCGGTCCGGGCCTATGCCCGGCCCGACCCAGGCGACCAGCTCGTCGGGCCTTGCGCCGACCCCGTCGCGCAGCGCCGCCACGGTGGACTCCAGCACGCCGCCGGCCAGCCCGCGCCAGCCGGCATGCGCCGCGGCCACGGCACGCGGCCCCCGGCTGGCGATGAGCACCGGCAGGCAATCGGCGACCAGCACCGTGCAGGCCAGCCCGGGCACGTCGGTCCAGGCCGCATCGGCCTGGACCGGCTGCAGCCTGCCGGCCCGCGCGGCGGCCAGGTCGGCCGCCGTCCAGCGCTGCACAGAGCTGCCATGCACCTGGGTCAGCCACAGCGGGGTCGCGCCTTCCAGCGCGGCCGCGAAGCGCGCACGGTTCTCGGCCACCGCCGCGGGCTCGTCGCCCACGTTGCGGCCCAGGTTCAGGCTGTCCAGGGGCGCCGCGCTGACGCCACCGGCACGCGTGGACAGTGCCGCTGCCACGCCCGCCGGCGCCGGCCACAACGGCCGCAACACCGGGGCCGCGGGCATGCCGGCGGCCGGGCTCATTCGGCGTCGGGGCAGGCCTCGGGCCGCGTCTTCTCGAAGGCCGGCAGCTGCATGCAGGCGTCGAACACGCGCATCACCTGTGGCACATGGTCCAGGCGGCAGTCGAAGCGCCGGGCATTGAAGATCTGCGGCACCAGGCAACAGTCGGCCAGCGTGGGCGCGTCGCCATGGCAGTAGCGCGCCGGCTGCGCCACCAGCTGGCGCTCGACCACCTCCAGCCCGGTCTCGACCCAGTGTCGGTACCAGCGGTTCTTGTCGTCCTCGGACAGCTTCAGGTCGCGCACCAGGTAGCGCAGCACGCGCAGGTTGTTCAGCGGGTGGATCTCGCAGGCGATGTCCAGCGCCAGCGCGCGCACACGGGCCCGGCCCGGCGCGTCGGGCGGCAGCAGCGGCGGCTGCGGGCGGGTCTCGTCGAGGTACTCGATGATGGCCAGCGACTGCGTCAGCGACGCGTCGCCGTCCTTCAGCAAGGGCACCAGGCGCGAGGCCGACACCGCGGCGTAGCTCTCGGCCAGCTGCTCGTTGCGCGGCAGGTGCACCGGCTTGTAGGTGTAGTCCAGCCCCTTGAGCGCCAGCGCGATGCGCACGCGGTACGAGGCCGAGCTGCGGAAGTAGTTGTAGAGCTCCATCGCGCCGGTCTCCCCCTCGTCTCGCGGTCCGCTCACACCACCTGCACCGTCAGCGTGGGCAGGCCGGCGATCTCGCCCACCATGGTCTGCCCGCGCACCACCGCGCCCACGCCGGCCGGCGTGCCGGTGTAGATCAGGTCCCCAGGCTGCAGGGCCCAGGCGCGGCTGATCTCGGCGATGGTCTCGGCCACGTTCCAGATCAGGTCGGCCAGGTCGCCCTGCTGCCTGGCCGCGCCGTCCACCGCCAGCGTGATCGCGCCGCGGTTCAGCTCGCCGGTCCGCGCGATGGGCACGATGGGGCCGATGGGCGCGCTCTGGTCGAAGCCCTTGCCGATGCTCCAGGGCCGGCCCTGCTTCTTCATCTCGCCCTGCAGGTCGCGCCGGGTCATGTCCAGGCCCACGGCGTAGCCATAGATGTGGCGCGCGGCATCGGCCACGGCGATGTCGCGGCCGCCGCTGCCGATGGCCACCACCAGCTCGATCTCGTGGTGCAGGTTGCTGGTCAGCGGCGGGTAGGCCATGCGGCCGGTCTCGCCCGCGGGCACCGGGACGATGGCATCGGCGGGCTTGAGGAAGAAGAACGGCGGCTCGCGGCCGCTGTGGCCCATTTCCTGGGCATGCTCGGCGTAGTTGCGGCCGACGCAGTAGATGCGGTGCACCGGGAAGCCGCCGCCGCCGGCGACGGGCACGACGGGCTGGGCGGGCGCGGGAATGACCAGGTCCATGGAGGCGTTTGTCTCGTGGGTTGCAGCTGCGGCCACGGCACCGGCGCCGCCGCCTCGGGCCATGATGCCATGCGGCCCCGCTGGCTACACTGGCGGGGATGTTCCTGCCGCGCCGTATCCGCCACTGCCGGGCCTGCGGCAGCCCCGTCGCGTACCGCGTGCCGGCCGACGACAACCGCGAACGCGCGGTGTGCGGCGGCTGCGGCGAGATCCACTACGAGAACCCGATCAACGTCGTCGGCACGGTGCCGGTGTGGGGCGAGCAGGTGCTGCTGTGCCGCCGCGCCATCGAGCCTCGCCATGGTCTGTGGACGCTGCCGGCGGGCTTTCTGGAGCTGGGCGAGACCGCCGCCGACGGCGCGCGCCGCGAGACCGACGAGGAGGCCGGCGCACGCATCGAGCTGCTGGAGCTGTTCAGCCTGCTTGATGTGCCGCGCGTGGGCCAGGTCCACCTGTTCTGGCGCGCACGCCTGCTGGACACGCAGCTGAATCCCGGCCCGGAGACGCTGGAGGCGCGCCTGTTCCGCGAGGACGAGGTGCCCTGGGACCAGATCGCCTTCCGCACCGTGCGCCGCACGCTGGAATGCTTCTTCGAGGACCGCCGCCGCGGCCAGTGGGCGCTGCACGTCGAGGCGATCGCCTGAGCGCGGCGCGCGCGCCGGCTCAGCGGACGGCGCGCACGCCCGGCCCGGTGGCCCCGTCGAAGCCCAGCGCCCACAGCGCCGGCAGTTCGTCGGCCCGCTCGACGCCTTCGGCCAGGGCCTGCAGGCCCAGCCCGTGCAGCAGCTCGACCAGGCCACGCGCATGCGCCGCCACCGCGGCGCTACCGCTGGCGCCTCGGCTGCCTTCGGGGGCTGGCAAGCCGGCCAGATGGCGGCGATCGACCTTCACGTAGCTCAGGCCCAGCGCCTGCCAGCGCGGCAGCGCCTGCGGATCGGCGCCGGCATGCTCCAGGCCCAGGTAGACACCGCGCTCGCGCCAGGCCAGTGCCGCACTGCGCGCCACCTGCAGCGAGTGCTCGTCGCCGTCGCCAGGTGCCCATTCGATGGCCAGCCGCGCGGCGGCGCGCGGCGCCGCCTCGAGCCGGCGCGTGACCTCGTCGACGAAGCCCGGCGCGGCCATCGCCGCCAACGACATGTTCACCGCGCGCGGCCGGTCGTCGGCGGCGCAGGCCGCCAGCGCCAGTTCCAGCGCCGCCAGGTCCACGCGCGGCATCAGCCGGCCACGCTGGGCCAGCGCCAGCCAGCGGCCGGCAGGCTGGAATTCACCCCCGGCCAGCAGCTGCGCGCGCAGCGGGCATTCCCAGTGCAGCAGGCCACCTTCGCGGTCGAGCACGGCGAACTCGGCCAGACAGGCCCGGCCCTCGTCCAGCGCGGCGACGATGCGCTCGCGCCAGGCGCGCGAGCCACCCTGCTCGGCCTCGGGCGCGTCGTGGCCGTTGACGGCCACGCCCTCGCCGGCCTCGGCGCGCGCCAGCGTGGCGTCGGCGGCGGCCAGCAGGGCCTGCGGCGCCATGCCCGCCGGCGCGTCCAGCGCGCCCAGCGCCAGCTGGACGCCGCTGCCACGCAGCGCCGGCGATGCCGCCAGCGCCTCGTGCAAGGACTTGGCCGTCTCGGCGGCCACGCCGGCGATGGGCAGCGCCAGCGCGAAGTCGCTGCCGTTGAGCCGCCCGGCCAGCGCGCCGGGCACGCGGTCCAGGTAGGCCGACAGCGCCCCGGCGACCACGCCGATCAGGCGGTCGGTGTCGGCATGGCCGAGGCGCTCGTTGGCGCCGGCCAGGTCGCGCAGCCGCAGCAGCAGCAGGGCCAGGCCGGGGCCGCCGGTGCTGCACAGCTCCCCCTGCAGCCGGGCCAGGAAGGGCTCACGCCGCAGCAGCCCGCTGACGGCATCGACCTGCGCGGCGCGCTGCAGCGCCGCCACCTCGCCGGCCTGCACCGCCACGCCGCGCTGCACCTGGGCTGCCAGCGTGTCGAGGCTGGCGGCCAGCGACAGCAACTCGGGCGACGCCGGCGCGCCGGCGTCGAGGGCGCGGCCCTGGGCCAGGGCCGCGGCCTGCTCGGCCAGCCGTGCCGCATCGGCACGCCATCGGCGCCGCGCAGCCAGCGCCCAGGCCGCCATGGCAGCCAGCGCGGCCAGCGCCAGCGCGAGCAGCAGCCAGGGCAGTAACGAAGCGGTCATCGGCGGGCGGGGTCTGCAGCGATGTGGGTGGCGATGCGCGGAGTGTGAGGGCAAAGCTGCGCCGCGGCCGGCGCGCGCCGCTGCGCCCTGGGGGATTCGGCCGGCCGCGCGCGGTCTTGAGCCGCGGCGCCGGAAAAGCGAACGGCCCGCCAGGGGCGGGCCGTGCGGGGCCGGAGGCGGGGCGCGTCAGGCCGCCGCGGCGCGCAGCTTCAGCGAGAAGTCCTGCAGCGCGGCGATGCCGCTGGCCTCGGCCTTGCGGCACCAGGCCTGCAGGTCGGCCACCAGCTGCTCGGCGGACACGTTGGTGCGCGTCCACAGCTGGCGCAGCTCCTCGCGCATCGCCACCAGCTTGGCCAGCTGCGGGCTGGCGCCCAGCGCCTGCTGCAGCTGCGGCCTGACCTGCTGCGGGATCTTCTCGTCGTCGCGGTGCAGCCAGGCCTTGGCCGCCAGCAGCGGCTTCCAGTGCGCGCTGTTCTGCGCCCCCTGGGCCTTGAGGTGGGCGATCTCGGCCGCCACCGCCGCCTTCACGCCCGTGGCGTACTTGGCCATCACCTCGTAGCGGTTGGCGATGATCGCCTCCAGCGTGTGGCCGTCGGGCTGCGGCTTGAGCTGGCCCATGGCCAGCTTGGGCGGCGTCTTGCGCACCCTGGCCCAGCCCACCATCTCCATCAGCCGGATGTAGCCCCAGCCGATGTCGAACTCGTAGGGCTTGACCGACAGCTTGGCCGAGGTCGGGTAGGTGTGGTGGTTGTTGTGCAGTTCCTCGCCGCCGATGATGAGGCCGATCGGCGAGATGTTGGTCGACGCGTCGGCGGCCTCGAAGTTGCGGTAGCCCCACCAGTGGCCGATGCCGTTGATGATGCCGGCGGCGGTGACCGGGATCCAGGCCATCTGCACCGCCCACACGGCGGCGCCGGCGGCGCCGAACAGCGCCAGGTCGAGGATCAGCATCAGGCCCACGCCCTGCCAGCTGTAGCGGCTGTACAGGTTGCGCTCGATCCAGTCGTCGGGCGTGCCGTGGCCGAACTTGCTCAGCGTCTCGCTCACCTTGGCCTCGGCGCGGTACAGCTCGCTGCCCTGCCAGAACACGGTGCGGATGCCGCGCGTCTGCGGGCTGTGCGGGTCGTCGACGGTCTCGCACTTGGCGTGGTGCTTGCGGTGGATGGCCACCCACTCCTTGGTCACCATGCCGGTGGTCAGCCACAGCCAGAAGCGGAAGAAGTGCGAAGGCACCGGCCCCAGGTCCAGCGCGCGGTGCGCCTGCGCCCGGTGCAGGAAGATCGTGACCGCGGCAATCGTCACGTGCGTGGCGGCCAGCGTGAACAGCAGCATCTGCCACCAGCTGGCTTCGGTGGCGCCGTGCGCCAGCCATTGCACGACGGCGTCGTGCAGCGTCATCAGGAATTCCATCCGTTGAACCTCGTGCGCCGAGCGCGCGTGAAAGAGTTCGCGCCGACGATGGGGGGGATTGTAGGAGACCTGGGCCGCCGTCCCCCCTGGAAACTACGGAGCAATGACCGGCCAGTCCGCAGGGACGCGCCGTGGCACCGGCACCGGCGCAGGTGCATCAGCCGCGCCGCACCCAGGCCGCGGCGAAGAAGGCGTCGGTGGCATGCCGCTGCGGCCACAGCCTCAGGTAAGGCCCCTGCACCAGTTCTTCAACCCGCGCCACCTGCGCGGCGGCCAGCGCGTCGGCGGCCGGCAGCGGCTCGAAGCGGTCGCCGAAGGCGGCGTTGAAGTGCTCGGCCACGGCCTCGTTCTCGTCGCGCAACAGGCTGCAGGTGGCGTAGACCAGCCGGCCCCCGGGCATGAGCAGCCGCGCCGCGCCGGCCAGGATGGCCTGCTGCTTGGCCTGCAGCTCGGCCACCGTCTGCGGCGTCTGGCGCCACTTCAGGTCGGGGTTGCGGCGCAGCGTCCCCAGGCCGGTGCAGGGCGCGTCGACCAGCACGCGGTGGATCTTGCCGGCCAGGCGCTTGACGCGCTCGTCGCGCTCGTGGGCGATCTGCGCCGGGTGCACGTTGGACAGGCCGCTGCGCGCCAGCCGCGGCTTGAGCGCCTCCAGCCGATGGCCCGAAACGTCGAAGGCGTACAGCCGCCCGGTGCTGCGCATCGCCGCGCCCAGCGCCAGCGTCTTGCCGCCGGCGCCGGCGCAGAAGTCCACCACCATCTCGCCGCGCTTGGCGTCCAGCAGCGCCGCCAGCAGCTGGCTGCCCTCGTCCTGCACCTCGACCAGGCCGGCCACGAAGGGTGGCGTCTTCTGCAGCGCCGGCTTGCCCTGCACGCGCAGGCCCCAGGGCGAGTAGGGCGTGGGCTCGGCGGCGATGCCGGCCTCGGCCAGCGCGGCGCGGGCGGCGTCGCGCTTGGCCTTGAGCGCATTGACGCGCAGGTCCAGCGGGGCCGTGCCGGCCAGCGCGTCGGCCAGGGCCCAGAAGTCGGCCTCGCCCAGTTCGGCCTGCAGCGCCGCGGCCAGCCACTCGGGCAGCTGGTGGCGCAGCGGCGCGGGCAGCGCCGCGGTGTCGACGGCGCGCGCGTCGGCCAGCCAGTCGCGTTCGGGCACCGACAGCGCGCCGGCCAGGAAGTCGGCGCTGCCGGCCCAGGCCAGGATCGCCAGCCGGCGCTCGATGCCGCCCGGGCCACCCTGGGCCAGGTGGCGCAGCAGCGGGCGGCGGCGCAGCACCTCGTAGGCGGTCTCGGCCAGCGTGTGGCGCTCGCGCGGGCCCAAGGCACGGTGGCGGCGGAAGAAGGCCGAGACCACGGCGTCGGCCGGCTGGTCCAGCTTGAGCACGGCGCGGATCAGCTCGCTGGCCAGGTCCAGCAGGGCGTTGGGATGCATGGGCAGGATTATCCCGGGCCGGGTCCCCCGGGGCGCGTCGTCGTGGCCCGGCCGCCGCTAGAGTGCGGCCGATGAGCGCCGCCACCGACACCGACCTGCCCCCGCTGCCCGCCACCGCGCCCGGTCTGTACCGCCACCACAAGGGTGGGGAGTACCGCGTGCTGGGCAGCGTGCGCCACAGCGAGACCCTGGAGCCGCTGGTGCTGTACCAGGCGCTGTACGGCGAGCGCGGGTTGTGGGTGCGGCCGCACGCGATGTTCTTCGAGCGCGTGGTGGTCGACGGCGTCGCACGGCCGCGCTTCGAGCGCGTGGGCGACTGAGCCGCCGCCAGCGCGCGGCAACGGCTACATCAGCAGCTGCGAGGCCCCGTCGCGCTGGCGCACGCGCCCTTCGGGCAGCAGCTCGAGCTTGCCCTCGACGAACCAGCGCAGCGCCAGCGGGTAGATCACGTGCTCGGTGGCCAGCACGCGCGCGGCCAGCGTATCGGCGTCGTCGCCGGCCCACACTGGCACCACGCTCTGCATCACGATCGGCCCATGGTCCAGCGTAGGCGTCACGAAGTGCACCGTGGCGCCGGCGGCCATCACGCCGGCCTCGAGCGCGCGGCGATGCGTGTGCAGCCCGGGGAACGCCGGCAGCAGCGAAGGGTGGATGTTCAGCAGCCGCCCCTGGTAGTGGCGCACGAAGCCCTCGCCCAGGATGCGCATGAAGCCGGCCAGCGCCACGGCGTCGGGGGCATGGGCATCGATGGCGGACTGCAGCGCCGCGTCGAAGGCCTCGCGCGTGGCGAATGCCGCGCGGTCGACCACCGCGGTGGCGATGCCGCGTTCGGCGGCAAAGGCCAGGCCGGCGGCGCCGGGCCGGTCGGCCAGCACCGCCACCACCTGCGCCGGCCAGCCCTCGTCGGCGCAGCGCCGCACGAGGGCCTCCATGTTGGAGCCGCGGCCGGAGATCAGGATGACGATGCGCTTCATGGGGTGCGGGCGTGACCGGGCGGCAGTGTACGCAGCGGCAGCGGCGCGCTGCCCCGCGCCGGCCTGAGACAATCGGCGCCTTCCGCTGCAACCCCCTGCCCAGCCATGCGATCCCGCGTCCTCTCCGGCATGCGCCCCACCGGCGCGCTGCACCTCGGCCATTACCACGGCGCGCTGAAGAACTGGGTCCGGCTGCAGGACGAGTACGAGGCCTTCTACTTCGTCGCCGACTGGCATGCGCTGACCACGCACTACGAAGAGCGCGAGGTGATGGAGCGCTTCGTCTACGACATGGTCGTCGACTGGATCGCCTCCGGCCTGGACCCCGAGAAGAGCACGCTCTTCATCCAGAGCCGCATCCCCGAGCATGCCGAGCTGTTCACGCTGCTGGCCATGGGCACGCCGCTGGGCTGGCTGGAGCGCGTGCCGACCTACAAGGACCAGATCGAGAAGCTCAAGGACCGCGACCTGGCCACCTACGGCTTCCTCGGCTACCCGCTGCTGCAGGCGGCCGACATCCTGATCTACAAGGCCGCCTGGGTGCCGGTGGGCGAGGACCAGAGCTCGCACGTGGAGCTGACGCGCGAGGTGGCGCGCCGCTTCAACCACCTCTACGGCCGCGCCAGCGACCATGTGGCGCGCGTGGCCGCGGCGCTGGCCCGGCTGCCCAAGGACGACCAGCGCTACTACGAGAAGCAGCGCAAGGCCTTCGGCGAAACCGGCAGCGCCGACGCGCTGGCCAAGGGCGAGGGCCTGCTGCGCAAGGCCGCCGCCGGCGTCGAGGGCTGGAGCGACGACGACACCGAGCTGCTGCTGGGCCACCTGAAGGGCAGCGGCAAGGCCATCCTCGCCGAGCCGCAGGCGCTGCACACCGAGGTGCTGCGCCTGCCCGGCCTGGATGGCAGCAAGATGAGCAAGAGCTACGGCAACGCCATCCTGATGCGCGAGGAGCCGGCCGAGGTGACCAAGAAGGTCCGCGGCATGACCACCGACCCGGCGCGCGTGCGCCGCAGCGACCCCGGCGACCCCGAGAAATGCCCGGTGTGGCAGTTCCACAAGATCTACAGCAGCGCCGAGACGCAGGACTGGGTGGTCAAGGGCTGCAAGAGCGCCGGCATCGGCTGCCTGGACTGCAAGCAGCCGGTGATCGACGCCATCCTGGCGCAGCAGCAACCCTGGCGCGAGCGTGCCGAGCAGTACCTGGCCAACCCCAAGCAGGTGCACTGGATCGTCGAGATGGGCACCGAGCGGGCGCGCACCGTGGCCCGGCAGACGATGAAGGACGTGCGCGAGGCCATGGGCCTGGCCTACCGCTGAACGGCTGGAGCCTGCGATGCAGACACTGGAGACCATCGAGCTGCACCGCGGCGACACGCCGCGCGCCAGCCTCATCGTGCTGCACGGCCTGGGCGCCGACGGCACCGACTTCCTGCCGCTGGCCGACGAGATGGACCTGGGCGGCCTCGGCCCGCTGCGCTGGGTGTTCCCGCGCGCGCCGGTGCGGCCGGTGACGATCAACGGCGGCGCGCCCATGCGCGCCTGGTACGACATCCTGGGCACCGACCTGCAGCGCCGCGAGGACGAGGCCGGGCTGCGCGAGTCCTTCGCGCTGGTCGACGCCCTGCTGCAGCGCGAGGTCGCGCGCGGCGTGCCCGCGTCGCGCATCGTGCTGGCCGGCTTCTCGCAGGGCTGCGCCATCACGCTGGGTGCCGGCCTGCGCCACGCGCAGCGCCTGGCCGGGCTGGCCGGGCTGTCGGGCTACCTGCCGCTGCCGGCGGCGCTGGCCGCCGAGCGCCACGCGGCCAACGCCGGCACGCCGGTGTTCCTGGCCCATGGCCAGCGCGACGGCATCGTGCCGCTGGCGCGCGGCGCCGCCGCGCGCGACGCGCTGCAGGCCGCCGGGCAGCCGGTGGAGTGGCACGACTACCCGATGGAGCACAGCGTGTGTCTGGAGGAAGTGCGCGCGCTGCAGGGCTGGCTGCAACGCGTGCTGGCCTGACCCTGGCCACAGCCGGCCCGCGGGCCGGCCGGTTCCCGTTCAGCCCGCCGCGCCGTCGATTCGCGGCGCGGCCGGTGGCTTCGTCGCCGCGGGGCTGAACGGCGGCGGGCCCCTGCCTAGCATCGCGGCAGCTTCAACGACCGCCTGCCCGCGATGTCCACCCCCCTGCTCACGGCACAGGGCCTGCGCAAGGCCTATGGCCAACGCGTCGCCGTGCACGACGTATCGCTGGACCTGCGCGCCGGCGAGCTGCTGGCGCTGCTGGGCCCCAACGGCGCCGGCAAGTCCACCACCGTCGGCCTGCTGTGCGGGCTGCTGGAGCCCGACGCCGGCCACATCGAGCTGGCCGGCGCCACGCGGGCGCAGGGCGAGGCCGCGTACAAGCGCCGCATCGGCCTGGTGCCGCAGGAGATCGGCCTGCACGAGACGCTCTCGGCGCGGCACAACGTGGAGCTGTTCGCCGCGCTGTACGGCGTGCCCGCGGCGCAGCGCCGCGCCCGCGCCGACGCGGTGCTGGCCCAGGTCGGCCTGGCCGAGCGCGCCGGCGAGGCGCCGCAGCGCTTCAGCGGCGGCATGAAGCGGCGGCTGAACATCGCCTGCGCGCTGGTGCACCAGCCCGATCTGGTGGTGCTGGACGAGCCCACCGCCGGCGTCGACCCGCAGAGCCGCAACGCCATCTTCGACGGGCTGGAGCAGCTGCGCGCCGCCGGCAAGGCGCTGATCTACACCACGCACTACATGGAAGAGGCCGAGCGCCTGGCCGACCGCATCGTCATCGTCGACCATGGCCGCGTGGTGGCGCAGGGCACGCTGGCCGAGCTGCTGCGCACGCTGCCGGCGTCGCAGACGCTGCAGCTGGAGCTGGCCGAGGCGGCCGATGGCGATGCGCTGCAGGCGGCGCTGGCGCCGGTGCTGGCCCAGGGCAGTTCGCAGGGCCTGCAGCTGCTGCACCACGACGGCGCGCGGCTGCAGTTCGCGCTGCCGCAGCTGGCACGCGACGCCGGCGCGCTGCTGGCCGCGCTGGCCGGCGCAGGCATCGCGGTGCGCCGCATCGACTCGGCCCGCGCCAGCCTGGAGGACGTGTTCCTCGCGCTGACCGGCCGCCAGCTGCGCGACTGAATGAGACCCCCAGGCTCACCGCCGCTGGCGCGCCGGCTCGCCACCCCCCGCGGGGGCTCGTCCCGGGCCGGCAAAGCCGGACCCGGGCCGGCCATGAAGCCCCCAGGCTCACCGCCGCTGGCGCGCCGGCTCGCCACCCCCCGCGGGGGCTCGTCCCGGGCCGGCAAAGCCGGACCCGGGCCGGCCATGAAGCCCCCAGGCTCACCGCCGCTGGCGCGCCGGCTCGCCACCCCCCGCGGGGGCTCGTCCCGGGCCGGCAAAGCCGGACCCGGGCCGGCCATGAAGCCCCCAGGCTCACCGCCGCTGGCGCGCCGGCTCGCCACCCCCCGCGGGGGCTCGTCCCGGGCCGGCAAAGCCGGACCCGGGCCGGGTCCCTCACCCGAATTTGCTGCGCCTGCACGGCGCGAGGCCTGACCCCATGCAAGCCCTGCTCGCCCTCGTGCGCGCCGACCTGGTGCTGTACTTCTCCAACCGCCGCGCGGTGTTGATCGGGCTGGCGGCGCCGATCCTGATCGCCGCCTTCTTCGGCAGCCTGTTCGGCGGCAGCGGCACGCAGAAGCCGGCGCGCGTGCCGGTGGCGGTGGTCGACGCCGACCGCAGTGCGCTGTCGACGGCGGTGGTGGCGGCGCTGCGCGCCGACCCGGCGCTGGCGCTGCAGGAACTGGACGCCGACAGCGCCGCGCAGCGCGTGCGCGACGGCAAGCTGCGCGCCGCCGTGACGCTGCCCGCCGGCTTCGGCGAAGCCGCCGGCGCGGCGCTGTTCGGCGCCGGGCCCAAGCCCGAGCTGGCGCTGGCCTACGACCCGTCGCAGGCCATGGCGCTGGCCCTGGTGCGCGGCGTGCTGGCCCAGCATGTGATGCAGGCGACCACGCGCGACGCCTTCGGCGGCGGCGCGACGATGCAGCGGCTGCGCGGCCAGGCCCTGGCCGACCCGGCGCTGGCGCCGGCGCAGCGCGACGCGCTGGTGCAGCTGTTTCACAGCGTCGACCGCGTGGGGCGGCTGGAGGCTGCGGCAGGCACGGCGCCCCGGGCCTCGGGCGCGGCGTCGGCGCCCGGCGGCGCCGCCGGCGGCCTCAGCCTGCCCTACCGCCTGGCCGAGCAGCCGCTGGCGGCGCAGGGCGCGGCCGCCAAGTACAACGGCTACGCGCATTCCTTCGGTGGCATGGGCGTGCAGTTCATCCTGCTGATGGGCGTGGACGGCGCGGTGGCGCTGCTGCTGATGCGCCGCACCGGGCTGTGGCCGCGGCTGCGCGCCGCGCCGCTGTCGCGCGCCCTGCTGCTGGGCAGCCGCATGGCCAGCAGCGCGCTGATCGCGCTGATCCTGTTCACGCTGATCTGGGCCGTGGCCATGGCCGTGTTCGGCGTGCGCGTGCATGGCAGCTGGGCCGGCTTCGCGCTGCTGCTGGCCACCTTCGCCGTGCTGACGGCCAGCTTCGGGCTGCTGGTGGCTGCGCTGGGGCGCAGCCCCGAGGCCACGCGCGGCCTGGCCATCCTGGCCACGCTGCTGCTGGTGATGCTGGGCGGCGCCTGGGTGCCCTCGTTCGTGTTCCCCGAGTGGCTGCAGACGCTGTCGCTGGCGGTGCCCACGCGCTGGGCGGTGGACGGCTTCGACGCGATGACCTGGCGCGGCCTGGGCCTGGACGCGGCCTGGGCGCCGGCCGGCGCGATGCTGGCCTTCTCGGCGGGCTTCATGGCGCTGGCGCTGTGGCGCTTCGATTGGGAGGAGTGAGGCCCCTTGTGCGGCGCCGGCTGACGCCGCCGCAGCAGCTTCAACCGAAGCGCCCCTGCAGGAACCACGGCGGCTCGCCGGGCACGGCACCCAGGCGCTCGCGGTACAGCCACAGCAGCGCGCCGGCGTCGTCGGCGGCCACGTAGTAGTCGCGCAGCGCCAGGCCCCCGTCCCACCAGCCGGTCTCGATGCGCTCGGGGCCGGCCAGCAGGGTCAGCGGCCGGCCCAGCCAGCGCGGCCGGCCATCGGCGGCGGGCTGGGGCAGCGGCAGCGGCTCGGGCAGCAGCCACAGCGGGCGGTGCAGCGGCAGTGCGTCGCCCACGCCCACCGGCCACAGCGCGCCGGTCTCGTCGGGCGGCGGGCCGGCGGCGTCCAGCGCCTCGGCGGCCGTGCCCAGCGGCAGCAGCCGCGTGGCGTGCTCGGGGCGGTGGTCGGGCTGGCGCTGCAGGCGCAGCACCTGCTCGTCGCCCAGCCGCGCGCGCAGCTGCTCGACCAGCCGCGCCAGGCCTTGCGCGCGCGCCGCCGGCGCCGCCTGGCCGGGGAACAGCTCGGCATTCGGTGGCGGCTGGTGCACCAGGTGGCTGCAGCGCAGGCGCAGCAGCAGCGCCGGCGCCGCCAGCGGGCAGCGCGCCAGGCGCTCGCGCAGCAGCAGCTGCAGGTGGGCCGCGTCCAGCGACGGTTCGGCCAGCTCGATGGCCAGCGGGGTGGCCGGCCGCTGGCGCGCCAGGGCCCCGCCCTCGTGCCCCATCTCCAGCACGAAGCCGGCGATGCGCGACTGGCGCGCCTGCGCCCAGGCCACCAGCCGCGCCAGCAGCAGCGCCGCGGCGCCCAGCAGCTGCTCGGCGTGTTCGGCGCGGGCCTGCAGCTCCAGTGTCTCGTCGAAGGTCTCGGGCGCGACGAGGGGCTCGCGCGGGTCGGCGCAGCGGCCCCAGGCGCGGTCCAGCAACAACAGCAGCAGCGCTCCGCAGCGCCGGGTGAGGCCGTCGCGCGGCAGCCGGCGCAGCTCGCCCAGCGTGCGCAGGCCCAGGCCCTGCAGCGCATCGGCCCAGCGCTCGGCCTCGGCCACACCGGCCTCGGTGGCCGGCGCCAGCGCGCCCAGCAGGTGCAGCGGCACCGCGCCCAGCAGGCGCTGCAGCGCCGGCAGCTGCATCGCGTGCGCCCCCAGCACCGGGTCGCTGCCCGGCGGCAACCAGCGCGCCAGCAGCACCGCGCCCAGCGCCGTGGGCGCGGCGGCGCTGCGGATCTCATGGCCCAGCGGCGCCAGCGCCTGCGCCAGCCGGCGCTGCAGCGCCGCCAGGCCGCCGAACAGGCGCAGGCTGGCGCGCAGCTCCAGCAGCAGGGTCTGCGCGTCGTGCAGCACCACCATGGGCGTGAAGGCCAGCGCCGCATGGGCCACGGCGCGCAGCGCGGCGGCGTCGCGCGCCGGCTCGGCGGCGGCGCACAGCAGGTCGGCGGCCAGTGCCATCGCGGTGGCGCGGCGCTGGCCGGCGGCCACGCCGCGCGCCGCGGCCAGCGCGTCGACGGCGACCACGCGCTGCTGCGCCAGCAGCGCCAGCGGCCGCGGCGGCGTGCCCGCCGGCAGCGTGGCGCGGAAGGCCTCCAGCGGCAGCAGCGGCAGGTGCAGCGCAAGCCAGAGCATGGCGGGTGGGGGGGTGGGGACGGTGAGCGGGGGACGGTGGCGCAGGCCCGGAGGCGGGCTGACGGCTGACGGCTGACGGCTGACGGCTGACGGCCGGCGGCCGGCGGCCGGTGGCCGGCACGCGGATGGGGCGGGCCCGGCAAGCCGGGCGGCGCGCCGATCAGTCGCGGGTGGCAGGCATGTGCTCGGGGGTGCGCTCGGGCGGATGCTCGGGCAGCGTGTAGTCGAAGTCGTAGAAGTGCTCGCCGTCCGCCATGCGGATGGCCAGCGTGCCGGCGATGCCGGCCAGGCCGTCGCTGCCCGAATCGGGCACCACCTCGATGCGCAGCTGCTTCGCCCCGCGCGCCATGCTGCCGCCGTGTTGCAGCACGAAGCTGCCCTCGCGGCCCTGCAGCCGGCCGACGACGCGCTCGATGGCCACGTAGCCGGCCGAGCCCGGCGTGGCGGTCACGGCGCTGAGCATCCAGCCGCCGCCCTGGGCCTGCAGGTCGCCGTGGTAGCGCTTGTCCAGGCGCAGCCGGCCCAGCGCGACCGGGGCGGTGCCACGCGCCGCAGGCGGGGCGTCGGCGTCTTCCGGCAGCGGCGTCATCGTGACCTCGAAGGCCCCGCTGGCATGGCGGCGCGGCGCGGTACCGGCGGGGGGCGGCGAGGCAGCGGCGCCACGGGTGCGGCGACGGGCGGGGGGGCGGGCAGGCGGGTTCATCAGGCAAAGGGCTCCGGGCTGGGCGGCGGCAGGGTGCCGCCACCGCGGTTGTGAACGATGGGGTGGGCGTCCGGCGAGGCACCGGGCTTGTGGACAGCCCTGGGGACAAGCCCCTGGGCAATCCCGTGGACAAGGCTGTGGACGGCGGGCCGGGGCGCGGCGTCGCGCAAGGCCTGGGGCGGCTGTCGCGCCTGCAGCGCCTGAACCGCCTGCAGCGCCTGGGCCTCGATCTGGGCCACGCGGCGTTGCGCCGGCTCGGACAGCACTGGCGGCAGCGCCAGCCGCAGCGGCGCCGCCGCCGGCGGACCGCGGCGCTTGAGCAGGGTGACGCGCAGCGCGTCGGGCCCGGCGGCGGCCAGCACCAGGCGCAGCGGCGCCGGGCTGGGTTGGCGTGCCAGCGCGGCGTCGCGCAGCAGGAAGGCCGGGCCGTCGTGGGCCTGCGCCGCCAGCTGCAGCCGGCGCAGCGCGTCGGCCGGCAGCCGCGCCGGCAGCCACAGCAGCAGCGCACCGAGCTGCCCGCTCTTGAGCGCCTGCTCGGCGGCCCACAGGATGTCGGCCGCCGGCAGCCGCTGGCGCGCCGCCCCGCGCAGCGCGGCGCGGCAACGCACCAGCAGCAGGCGCTGCAGGTCCAGCCCCAGCGCCGCCAGCGTCCAGGCGCAGGGCTGGGCCGGCGGATCCAGCCACATCAGCGTGCGGCCCTCGCGCTGCAGCGCGGCCAGCGCCGGCGCCAGCAGGCGCAGCTCGCCCACGCCGGGGTGGGGCAGCAGCAGCTCGGTGAGCGACTGCGCCGGCCAGCCGCCGCCGGGCAGCTCGGCGTCCAGCAGGTCGAAGCCGCTGGGCTCGCCGACGCTGGCGCGGCGGCCCAGCCGGTGCGCGCGCCACAGCGCCGGGTGCAGGGCCTCGGGATCCAGCGCCGGCACCGGCGGCGGGGTGGCGGGCGCAGGGCCGGGGGCCGGGGGCATCGCAGGCGTCGGCACGGCGCCGATGAAGGCCGGCTCGGGGCAGCCGGCGACGGCAGCCAGTGCTGCGCTGGTGGCAGCTACGGCAGCGGCGTCTTCGCTGCCACAGCCAGCGCCGGGCCCGCCCGGGTGCCGGCCCGCGCCCCCACCCTCATCCGCGCCGCCGGCGCCCCCCTCGGCCAGCGCCCACAGCGGCAGATCGGCCCAGTCCGGCGCGGCCGCTGGCGGGCCGGCCACGGGGCCGCCGACGGCGCTGGCAGCGGGGTTGAGGGGCGGAGACAGTTCCACCCGGATACTGTACGTTCATACAGTTGTCGTCGCAAGGCAAACCCGACCCGGATGCCCCCCGCCCCGGCGCCCCGGGCCGGCAGCGCGCCCCGGCCGTTCAGCCCCCGTCGTGCAGCGCCCGCCGCAGCGCACCGGCACACAGGTCGACGGCGGCCAGCGCCTCGTCGAGCACGCGCGACATGGTGATGAAGCCGTGGATCTGCCGCTCGAAGCAGACGACTTGCACGCGGTTGCCGGCGGCCGAGAGTGCGTCGGCGTACTGCCGGCCCTCGTCGCGCAGCGGGTCGTAGCCGGCGGTGAGCACCAGTGCCGGCGGCAGGCCGGCGTGGTCGGCGGCCAGCAACGGCGAGGCGCGCCAGTCGCTCCAGCGCGCCGGGTCGGGGATGTAGTGGCCGCGGTAGTAGTGCACGCTGTCGGCGGTGAGCAGGTAGCCCTGGCCGTTGGTCTGGTGCGAGGGGGCCAGCGCGCGCATGTCGGTGGCCGGGTAGATGAGCAGTTGCAGCGCCGGCGCCGGTTCGCCGGCGTCACGCAGCGCCAGCGCCAGCACCGCGGCCAGGTTGCCGCCGGCGCTGTCGCCACCCACCGCCCAGCGGCGGCCGTCCAGGCCCTGCTCGGCGGCATGGCGCTGCAGCCAGCGCGCCGCGGCCTGCGCGTCGTCGACGGCGGCGGGGAAGCGCCGCTCGGGCGCCAGCGCGTAGTGCACCGCCAGCACGGCCACGCCGGCGCCCACGCAGAGCTGGCGGCACAGCACGTCGTGGGTGTCGAGGTCGCCGATGACCCAGCCGCCGCCATGCAGGTACAGCAGCACCGGCTGCGGCGCGGCCGGGTCGGCGGCCAGCGGGCGGTACAGCCGCAGCGGTACGCCGCCCTCGGTGGCCAGGTCCTGCACCTGGGCCACTGGCGGCGGGTCGGGCTGGGTGAAGAAGCGCCGCTCCAGGTAGGCACGGCGCGCCTCGTCGGGCGACAGCGTGTGCACCGGCGGGATGCCGCGTTCGGCGATCAGGTCCAGCAGCGCACGGGCCTGGGGATCGAGCATGATGGTCAGCCTCCTGTTGCTGCAGTATCGGCCAGCCGCGCGCCATGCCCCCTGCCCCGCCCGCCCCCGACCCGGCCCCCTGCCCCTGCGGCAGCGCCCACCCCTACGCCGCCTGCTGCGGCCGCTGGCATGCCGGTGAAGCGCGGCTGCAGGCGCCCGACGCCGAGGCGCTGATGCGCTCGCGCTACAGCGCCTTTGTGCTGGCGCTGGGCGACTACCTGCGCGACACCTGGCACACCAGCACGCGCCCGGCGCAGCCCATTGCCTTCGAGCCGGGGCAACGCTGGCTGGGGCTGGAAGTTCGCTCGCACCGCGTGTTGGATGCCGAGCATGCCGAGGTCGAGTTCGTCGCGCGCTGCAAGCTCGCTGGCCGGGCGCAGCGGCAGCACGAGACCAGCCGTTTCGTGCGCGAGGGCGGGCGCTGGTTCTACGTCGACGGGGAGCAGCGCTGAAGCCTGCGGCCGCCGCACCTTCAGCCGAAGCGCACGGCGTAGATCGGCGGCAGGTTCGCCGACACCGTCAACCAGCGGTCGCCGCCGTCGTCGCTGGCCCACAGGCCGCCGGTGGTGCTGCCCATCAGCAGCCGGCGGCCGTCGGCCGACACGTCCAGGCCATGGCGGTAGACCAGGTCGTAGGCATGCTGCTGCGGCAGGCCGTCGCGCAGGGTCTCGAAGCTGCGGCCGCCGTCGCGCGTGCGGTTGACGCACAGCGCCGCGTCCACCGGCACGCGCTTCTCGTCCTTCACCGCCGGGGCGAACCAGGCGGTGTCGGGGTCCTGCGGGTGCACGGCCACGGCGAAGCCGAAGGAGGACAGCGGGGCCTCGATCTGCGCCCAGTGGGCGCCGCCGTCGGTGCTGCGCCAGATGCCGCAATGGTGCTGGCACCACAGCACCTCGGGCCGCGCGGCACAGCGCACGATGCGGTGCGGGTCCTGGATGTTCTCGTCGCCGGCCTGCTCGGGCGGCATGAAGTCGGCGCGCATGCCCTTGGCGCTGAGGGCCCAGTTCTCGCCGCCGTCGCGCGTGATCCAGGCGCCGCCGCAGCTGATGCCCAGCAGCAGCTCGTCGGCGTGCTGCGGGTGCGGGCAGATCGAGTGGATGCCCGGCGCGTCGTAGCCGCCGCCGAACCAGCCCAGGCGTTCCTTGCGCTGCCACAGGCTGTCGACGAGCTGCCAGGACGCACCGTGGTCGGCGCTGCGGAACAGGCCGCCGGGGATGGTGCCGGCCCACAGCGCGCCGGCGGCACGCTCCAGCGACCACAGCAGCTGCAGCTTCCAGGCCGGGCCTTCGGCGCCCTCGGGCTGCGCCGGGTATTGCGGTACGGCCACCTCGCGCCAGGTCTGGCCGGCGTCGTCCGAGGCCTGCAGCTTGCAGCCGAAGTGGCCCAGGTTCAGCGCCGCCAGCATCCGGCCTTCGCCGTCGGGGGGCAGCAGCATGCTCACCGGCTCGGCCAGGAAGCTGACACGCTGCACCACCCAGCCGGCGGCGCCGCGGTGGCGCAGCTCGAACAAGCCCTTGCGGGTGGCGATCCAGGCGCGGTCGTTTTGCATGTTCAGGGTCCTCGGGTGGGTTCAGCCGCCGGACAGGGCCTGCAGCACGTGGATGGTCGACGCCTCGGCCACCGCCTGGTCCAGGCGCACGCGCTCCTCGCTGCGCCGGCCGTCGATGAAGACGACGACGTTGGGCCGCAGGTGGCCCTGGTCGTCGAGCACGTAGCCGCGCAGCGCCGGGTTGGCGGCGAAGGCGTCGTCCAGCGCGCCGCGCAGCGTGGCCGCGGCGCTGTGCACCTCGGGCGTGGCCGTGAAGCGGCGCAGCTGCGGGGTGAACACGACGCGGGGCATGCGCCGATGATGCCGCGCCGCGGCGGCAGCGCCCAGGCGGGTCTCCCCCGCCGGGCGGGCGTGCGCTTCCCGCTGGCTTGACCCCGCCCGGGCGCGGCGGCGGGCGGGCGCCGACAATGCGCGGCCTCGCATGAACGCCGGTCTCGCCTACGCCGCCCTCGCCTACACGCTGTGGGGGCTGTTCCCGCTGTACATCAAGCAGATCGCCGCGGTGCCGGCGCTGCAGGTGGTGGCGCACCGCTCGTGGTGGTCCTTCGTCTTCGTGTTCGCGCTGCTGCTGGCGGCGCGGCGCCTGGCCTGGCTGCGCGGTGCGCTGGGCAACGGGCACACCTTGCGCGTGTTCATCGCCAGCGCCGCGCTGCTGAGCCTGAACTGGGCGGTCTACGTCTGGGCGGTCAGCGCCGGCCGGGTGATCGATGCCAGCCTGGGCTACTTCATCAACCCCTTGGTGAACGTGCTGCTGGGGGTGTGGATCCTGCACGAGCGGCCGCGGCCGCTGCAGTGGCTGGCGGTGGGCATCGCCGCCGCCGGCGTGGTCTGGCTGGTGGCCGGTGCCGGCGAGTGGCCCTGGATCGCCTTCGTGCTGGCCTGCAGCTTCGGCACCTACGGGCTGCTGCGCAAGACGGCGCCGCTGGGCGCTGCCGAGGGGCTGGCGCTGGAGACCCTGCTGCAGGCTCCGGTGGCGCTGCTGCTGATCGGCTGGGCGCTGTGGCAGGGTGTCTCGGCCTTCGGACCCTCGGCACCGGCGACCTCGGTGTGGCTGCTGCTGGCCGGGCCGTTCACCGCGATCCCGCTGCTGCTGTTCGCCGCCGGGGCGCGCCGCATTCCGTTGGCCACCCTGGGGCTGATGCAGTACCTGGGCCCGAGCATTCAGTTCGGGCTGGGCGTGTTCGTCTACCACGAGCCCTTCGGCGCCGACCGGTTGCTGGGCTTCGCGCTGATCTGGGCGGCGCTGGCGCTGTACAGCGGCGAGTCGCTCTGGCGTTGGCGCCGCAACGCGGCGACATCGCCCGTCTGATGCCGCGCTGGCACCGTGCCGCGGCGACCACGCCCGCCTGAACCCCGCGTAGGCGGCACACGGCAGGAGCCGGTGCCGCATTGGCAAGCCCTATTCCGCCCATCGGCATCGTCGATTCAGGCGATGCTGCACTGCACATACAATGCGAATCACTGGCTCGATAGCCACCCTCAACCAACCGACGGAGCATCCATGTCCCTGATCAACACCCCAGTCCAGCCCTTCAAGACCCAGGCCTTCCACAACGGCAAGTTCATCGAGGTCACCGAGCAGAGCCTGAAGGGCAAGTGGTCGGTGCTGGTGTTCATGCCGGCGGCCTTCACCTTCAACTGCCCGACCGAGGTCGAGGACGCCGCCGACAACTACGAGGCCTTCCGCAAGCTGGAAACCGAGATCTACATCGTCACCACCGACACGCACTTCGCGCACAAGGTGTGGCACGAGACCTCGCCGGCCGTGGGCAAGGCGTTGTTCCCGCTGGTGGGCGACCCCACGCACCAGCTCACCCGCGCCTTCGGCGTGCACATCGAGGAAGAAGGCCTGGCGCTGCGCGGCACCTTCGTCATCGACCCCAATGGCGTGATCAAGACCGCCGAGGTGCACGACAACAGCATTGCCCGCGACATGAAGGAGACGCTGCGCAAGGTCAAGGCCGCGCAGTACGTCGCCAAGCATCCCGGCCAGGTCTGCCCGGCCAAGTGGAACGACGGCGCCAAGACGCTGACCCCGTCGCTGGACCTGGTGGGCAAGATCTAAGCCCCACCGGCCCGCCCGCGCAGCCGCTGCGCGAACGCGGAGGGGCTTCGCTCCTCCGCCCTCCCCCCGACTGGCCCCCCAGGCCCAGTCGCCAGCACCTCTTCGGCAGCGGGTGCTGGCGACCGGGCCGGGCCGAGTTCGCCCCGACGAATCAAGCACCAGGAGAACCGCCATGCTGGACGACACCATCAAGGCCCAACTCGCCGCCTACCTCGAACGCATCACCCAGCCGATCGAACTGATCGCCTCGCTGGACGACCGGGAAGCGTCGGTGCAGATGCGCGAACTGCTCACCGAGATCGCCGCGCTGTCGGACCAGGTCACCGCGCGCTTCGACGGCGACGCCGAGCGCCGGCCCTCGTTCGCCATCCGGCGCGTGGGCGCCGATGCGCCGCTGGGCCTGGCCTTCGCCGCCATCCCGCTGGGCCACGAGTTCACGTCGCTGGTGCTGGCGCTGCTGCAGGCCGGCGGCCACCCGCCCAAGGTGGCGCCCGAGGTGATCGAGCAGATCCAGTCGCTGCAGCCTGAGCGCGAACTGGTGTTCGAGACCTGGATGAGCCTCACCTGCCACAACTGCCCGGACGTGGTGCAGGCGCTGAACCTGCTGGCGGTGCTGAACCCGCGCATCCGCCACGTGGCCATCGACGGCGGCCTGTTCCAGAGCGAGGTGGAGCAGCGCCAGATCATGGCCGTGCCGGCGGTGTTCCTCAACGGCCAGCCTTTCGCCTCGGGGCGCATGGAACTGGCCGAGATCCTGGCCAAGGTCGACACCGGCGCCGCGGCACGCGACGCGCACCGCCTGCGCACCAAGGAACGCTTCGACATGCTGATCGTCGGCGGCGGCCCGGCCGGCGCGGCGGCCGCCGTGTACGCCGCGCGCAAGGGCATCCGCACCGGCGTGCTGGCCGAGCGCATCGGCGGCCAGACGCTGGACACGCTCGGGATCGAGAACTACCCCTCGGTGCTGGAGACGCAGGGCCCCAAGTTCGCCGCGGCCCTGGAAGCCCAGCTGCGCGCCAACGAGGTCGACCTGATGCCGGGCCAGCGCGTGGCCGCCGTCGAGCCGGCCGGGCAGCCCGGCGGCGAGATCACGGTCAAGCTGGACAACGGCGCCGTGCTGCGCACGCGCAGCCTGGTGCTGGCCACCGGCGCGCGCTGGCGCAGGGTCAACGTGCCCGGCGAGGCCGAGTACGTCAACAAGGGCGTGGCCTACTGCCCGCACTGCGACGGCCCGCTGTTCAAGGGCAAGGACGTGGCGGTGATCGGCGGCGGCAACTCGGGCGTCGAGGCGGCCATCGACCTGGCCGGCATCGTGCGCCAGGTGACGCTGATCGAGTACGCGCCCGAGCTGAAGGCCGACGCGGTGCTGGTGCGCAAGCTCAGGAGCCTGGCCAACGTCAGCGTCCACGTGAATGCACAGACCACCGCCATCACCGGCGACGGCAGCAAGGTCGACGGCCTGCAGTTCAAGGACCGCGTGAGCGGCGAGGAACACCGGGTCGCGCTGTCGGGCGTCTTCGTGCAGATCGGCCTGGTGCCCAACACCGAGTTCCTGAAGGGCACGCTGGAGCTGAGCCGCCACGGCGAGATCATCGTGGACGAGCGCTGTGCCACCAGCGTGCCGGGCATCTTTGCCGCCGGCGACGCGACCACGGTGCCCTACAAGCAGATCGTCATCGCCGCCGGCGAGGGCTCGAAGGCCGCGCTGAGCGCCTTCGACCACCTGATCCGCAACGGCTGAGGGCCGCGCTGCGGCGACCCGAACGCAGCGCCGCGCGGGCGCGGCTCAGGGCACCTCGTGCCCCGTGGCCGCCTGCCACAGCGCGTACCAGTCCTCGGCATCCAGCTGCAGCTGCGTGGCGGCCACCGCCTCGCGCAGCGCATCCAGCCGGCCGCTGCCGCTGACGATCACCGGCCGCGCCGGGTGGCGCGCCACCCAGGCCTGGGCCAGCGCGGCCGGGCTCACGCCGTAGCGCGGCGCCATCGCCGCCAGCGCGTCGCGCAGAGGGCGCGTGCCGGCGCCGTCACCTTGCAGCAGCCGGCCGCCGGCCAGCGGCGACCAGGCCATCGCACGCGGGCCGTCGGGGGCCTGGCACTGCAGCAGCGTGCCGTCGTCCAGCGCCTGGCGCTGCATCAGCGACAGCTCGAACTGGTGCGCCGCCAGCGGCAGCTGCTGCCGCAGCGCCGCCACCTGCGCCGCGCTGTGGTTGGACACGCCGAAGTGCCGCACCTTGCCCGCCGCCTGCAGCTCGCGCACGGCGGCGGCCAGCTCGACGGGCAACATCAGCCAGTCGGGCCGGTGCAGCAGCAGCAGGTCGATGTGGCCGCAGCGCAGCGCCGCCAGCGACGCGTCGACGCTGGCGCGCAGGTGCGCCACCGAGCTGTCGTAGCTCTTGACGCGGTGCGACGGCCGGTTGGGCGAGACCAGCTTGATGCCGAACTTGGTGACGATGGTCAGGCGCTGGCGCAGGTCCGGCGCCTGGGCGAGCGCGTCGCCGAAGGCGGCCTCCACCGTGTAGCCGCCGTAGATGTCGGCGTGGTCGAAGCTGGTGATGCCCAGGTCCAGCGCAGCGGCAATCCAGCTGGCCAGGCCGCGTGCATCCAGGCCCCAGCCGGGCAGACGCATCAGCCCGGCGGCGACGGGCGAGAGTGGCAGATCGTTCATCGCCGCGATTGTCGCGGCGGGGGTTTCGGCGGCGTTTCAGCGGGCCGCGCCGCTGCCGCGGCGACAGGCCTCAGCGCAGGTCGCCGGCCAGGCTGGCCAGGGTCTCGGGCGCGATCTGCACATGCGCCGGGTAGTTGCGGTGGTCGCAGCCGAGCTTGACCGCAGCGCCGGCGCGTATCGCCTGCTTCATGGCCGGCGTGAACTCGAAGCGCAGGAAGTGCACCGAGCTGGTCTTCTCGGCGTTCTCGCGCTCGAGGTCTTCGTCCGCGATGGCGTAGACGCGGGGCTGGCCCTCGACCTCGACGAACATGCGGTCCTCGATGCCGATCAGCCGCGCCAGCTCGCGCCTGCGCTCGCTGACCTCGGGGTACTCGATGAGCATCGTCGCCTTCCAGTTGCTGCCGTCGGGCACCAGCGGGGCGTAGGCATCCAGCTCGGCCTGGATGCCGTCCTCGTCGAAGATCTTCTCGATGTGCAGCATCTCCTGGACCTGCCGGCGGATGGTCTGCTCGTCCTCGAACTGCACGTTCACGTGCTCGCCCAGCGCCACGCTGCGCCGGCGGCGGTGGGCGATGGCCTCGGGGCGGCTGCTCTTGCGGACCTTGGCGTAGGCCTCCAGCGTCAGCAGGCTGTCGCGGGTGATGGTCATGCTCGCTTGCTCCTGTCTGGGCCTGGCACCGGCTACAGGCCGTAGGCGCGGCGCATCAGCGTCAAGGGGTGGGCCAGGGCCTTGGCCGGCGTGCCCGCCTGTTCCATGCCCTGGGCGATGTGGTGGCTGGCCAGCGCGCAGTCGCTGGCGATCACGTCGGGCTCGCCCTTGGCCATGGCCTTGAACACCGGCTTGCCGATCTTCATCGCCACCGGGTGGGTGGCGGTCTTCACGCCGTAGGTGCCGGCATGGCCGCTGCAGCGCTCCACCGTGTTCAGCTGCACCTCGACGGTCTTGCCGATGAGCTTGAACATCTCCTCGGTCTTGCGGCCGATGTTCTGCACCCGGCCGTGGCAGGGGATGTGGTAGCTGACGCGGCCCAGCGCATCCTTGAAGTCGGTCTTCAGCAGCCCGTCCTTGTGCCGCGCGACGAAGTACTCGAAGGGGTCGAACATCGCCGCCTTCACCGCCTGCGTGTCGGCGTCGTCGGGGAACATCAGCGGCAGCTCCTGCTTGAACATCAGGGTGCAGCTGGGGATGGCACTGACGATGGCGAAGCCCTCGCGCGCATAGCGCGCCAGCACCGGGATGTTGGCCGCCCAGGCGCGCTCCACCGCATCGAGGTCACCGAGCTCGAGCTTGGGCATGCCGCAGCACTGCTCCTTCTCGACGATCTCGTAGGGGATCTGGTTGTGCGCGAGCAGCTTGAGCAGGTCCTCGCCGATGCCTGGCTCGTTGTAGTTGACGTAGCAGGTGGCGAACACCGCCACCTTGCCCGGCGTGCGCTCGCCGCGCACCGCCGGCCAGCGCGTGTCGTTCATCGCGCGGCCCCAGCGGAAGCGCTGCGGCGCCAGGCTGGGCATCCAGGCCTGCGGGTGCACGCCCAGCGCGCCGTCCAGCGCCTTGCGCGCCGCCGCCGTGCGGTTGACGGCATTGACCGCCTCGACCACCACCGGGATGCCGGCGAACTGCCCGTGCACGTCGGTGCTGGCCAGCAGCTTCTCGCGCGCCGCCACCTGGCCGTTGCGGTGCTTGATCGCCTTGGCCCGCAGCATCAGGTGCGGGAAGTCCAGGTTCCACGCGTGCGGCGGCGTGTACGGACACTTGGTCATGTAGCACAGGTCGCACAGGTAACACTGGTCGACGACCTGCCAGTAGGCCTCCTTCTTGACGCCGTGCAGTTCGCCGTCGTCGGTGGCGTCGACCAGGTCGAACAGCGTGGGGAAGCTCTGGCACAGGCTGACGCAGCGGCGGCAGCCGTGGCAGATGTCGAACACGCGCTCCATCTCGGCCAGCGCCTGCTGCTCGTCGTAGAAGGCGGGGTTCTTCCAGTCCAGCGGGTGGCGGGTGGGGGCTTCGAGGTTGCCTTCGCGCATCGTGGGTAGCCTGGTTCGGACTCTTCTTCTCTGCGGCGGCTCGCCTGCAGGGCACAGAAACGGCCCAGGGGGCACGAAGGCCCCCTGGACGGCTGCTTGGACGGCGGCGTCGGTGCCGCCCGCCGGTCCGGGTCAGTCGGCCAGCGCGTCCAGCGCCTTCTGGTAGCGGTTGGCGTGCGAGCGCTCGGCCTTGGCCAGGGTCTCGAACCAGTCGGCGATCTCGTCGAAGCCCTCGTCGCGCGCGGTCTTGGCCATGCCGGGGTACATGTCGGTGTACTCGTGCGTCTCGCCGGCCACGGCGGCCTTTAGGTTGTCGCGCGTGCTGCCAATGGGCAGGCCGGTGGCCGGGTCGCCGACCGCCTCGAGGAACTCGAGGTGGCCGTGGGCATGGCCGGTCTCGCCCTCGGCGGTGCTGCGGAACAGCGCGGCGACGTCGTTCTGGCCTTCGACATCGGCCTTGCTCGCGAAATACAGGTAGCGGCGGTTGGCCTGCGATTCACCGGCGAACGCATCCTTCAGGTTCTGCTCGGTCTTGGAGCCTTTGAGTCCCATGGCAATCTCCTGGCGTGATGGACAGTCGGTTCGGACGCGGCCGGAGCGGTCGCGCCCGGTCGGCTTTGACGGTACCAAAGCCCACCGGGCGCATCAATACAAAGCGCCAATGCGCGCCATAGGCAGGGAAAGCCCGGCACTGCCCCGTGCGCGGCGCCGGCACTCAGCGCAGGTCCAGCAGGCGCAGCGCCAGGTCGTGCAGGCGCGAGCCCGGGTCGGCCAGGGTGTTCAGCACCGTGAAGTGGTTCAGCCCGGGCTGCGTCTCGCAAACCGGCACGCTGCTGGGGCCCCAGACATCGCGGATCAGGTGGTTCTGGCGCAGGAACTCATCGCTCTCGTCCAGGCCCACCACCGCATACAGCTTGGCGCCCTTGGGCCGCGGGAAGAAGGCCGGGCTGCAGCGCGCCACGGTGGTCGGGGTGAGCCGCAGGTCGGCCTGCAGGAACGGCGCGTGGCGCAGCGGCTCCAGGTCGTACAGGCCGGAGATGGCCAGCGCGCCGGCCAGCGGCTGCGCCGGCATGCCGGCGTCGATCTCCTTCCAGCGGCAGCACAGCAGCATGGCCGCCAGGTGCGCGCCGGCCGAGTGGCCGACCAGCGCGATGCGGCGCGGGTCGCCGCCATGCTCGGCGGCATGGCGCCACACCCAGGCCACGGCGCGTGCCATCTGCAAGGCAATCTCGTCGATCGTCACCGCCGGGCACAGCGCGTAGTTGGGCACCACCACCATCGCGCCGTCGGCGTTGAAGGCCGGGGCGACGAAGCTGTGCTCGGCCTTGTCCAGCGAGCGCCAGTAGCCGCCGTGGATGAACACCAGCACCGGCGCGCCGCCGGCCGGCGCCGGGAACAGGTCCAGCGACTCGCCGGGCGCGCTGCCGTAGCGCAGGTCCAGCTTCGCCGACGGGCTGCGCTCGCGCGCCAAAGCGGAGGCACTGGCCCAACTCCCCAGCACCTCGGCATGGCCGGGCACGCGGGCGCGGTTGTTGTACTGCTGTTCCAGCCAGGCGGGATCGAGTCGCGGCCGCATGCAGGCTCCCTGGGCGTAGGACGACGCGGCGCATGTTAACCGTGCGCCTGGCCGCGCCGGCGCGCGCCTCGAAGCGGCGTGCCGCCATGCTAGAATGCGCGTCTTCGCGTGGGGGGGTAGCTCAGCTGGGAGAGCGCCGCGTTCGCAATGCGGAGGTCGGGAGTTCGATCCTCCTCCTCTCCACCACCGGACACCACAAGTCAAAGGGCCCTTGAGCGATCAAGGGCCCTTTTGCTTTGCCCGAGCCGGTCCGCCGCTGCGCGAGGCGCGCCGGCCGGCAGCGGCGGCCGCTAGAGGATCTCGCAGGCCTCGTCGAAGCCCAGCCGCGGCGGGCGCTCGCGCAGCCCGCTGCGGTCGCCGTAGCCCAGGTTGCACAGGAAGTTGGTGCGCACCGTGCTGCCGGCCCAGAAGGCCGCGTCCACCGCCGCCGCGTCGAAGCCCGACATCGGGCCGCAATCCAGCCCCAGCTGGCGCGCCGCGGCGATCAGGTAGCCGCCCTGCAGGCTGCTGTTGCGCAGCGCCGTGCTCGCCACCCGCTCGGGCTTGCCCTCGTAGTAGGCGACGGCGTCGGTCTTGTGCGCAAACAGCCGCGGCAGCAGCGCCGGGAAGGCCAGGTCCATGCCCAGCACCGCCACCACCGGCGCGGCGCGCGCCTTGTCGACGTTGCTGGCGTACAGCGCCGGCAACAGGCGGGCCTTGGCGGCGTCGCTGACAACGAACTTCAGCCGCATCGGCTGGCTGTTCATCGAGGTCGGCCCCAGGCTGGCCAGCGCATACAGCCGCTGCAGCAGCTGCGGCGGCACGGGCCGCGCCAACCAGCGGCTGCAGGTGCGCGCGTCCAGCCAGCTGCGGCGCAGCTCTGCCTCGCTGGCGGCGCTGCCGCCTCCACTGCCGGCGCCGTTGTGGGCGCCCTCGCTGGTGCGGTTCGCCGCAGGGGCTGGCGCCGGGGTGATGGGCTGAGGTGTCGAAGTCGGGTTCACGGCTGGCAGGTCCGCAGGCCGCGAGGACCTGCTGTTCGGTCTGGAAACGTTAATCGATTATTGAGATACGATGTGCGCCATGGCACGCAAGGCAGCGGTCTCCGAGGTGTCGTCGCGCGGCGTCGAGTCGGCGACGCGCGCCAGCGCGGTCTACGAACGCCTGCGCGAGGACATCGCGCATGGCACGCTGGAGCCCGGCAGCAAGCTGCGCGTGGACGCGGTGTGCGAGCGCTACGGCGTGGGCGCCAGCCCGGTGCGCGAGGCACTCAGCCGCCTGTCGGCCGAGGGCTGGGTCGAGCGCGCCGACCTGCGCGGCTTCCACGTCGCGCCGCTGCACTGGGACGAACTGCCCACGCTGACGCGCACCCGGGTGCAGCTGGAGAGCATCGCGCTGCGCGAGTCCATCGAGCGCCGCGACGCCGCGCTGGAGGACAGCCTGGTGCTGCTGGTGCACCGGCTGTCGCGCACGCCGCGCTCGCTGTCGGAGGACAGCTACGTGGCCAACCCGGCCTGGGAGGCGCTGCACCGCGAGTTCCACCGCACGCTGCTGTCGCGCTGCCCGTCGCGCTGGCTGCGCGGCTTCTGCGACAGCCTGGCCGAGGAACACTACCGCTTCCGCCAGATCGCGGCGGGGCGCTCGTTCTCGCAGCGCGACGCGCATGCCGAGCATGTGGCCATCTTCGAAGCCGTCATCGAGGGCCGCAGCGACGACGCCGTGGCGGCGCTGGCGGCGCATTACCAGCGCACCGCCTCGACGGTGGCCGACCAGGCGCGCGGCAAGGCGTCCGGCAAGGGCCGCCGCGCCGCTGCGCCGGCGGCCCGCGGTTGACGGCTGCGGCGGCTGCGCCGCGCGCGCCGCATGCCCCCGGCTGCCAGGCTTCCAGGCCCGAGAGGCCCCGCCGGCGGCGCACGGGTTGCACGCTGACGGCATGGCTTCTCGCAGGCCGGGCGCGGCCCGGCAACGCGCCCGGCCCACGGCGCCAGCTCAGTCCACCTTGGCGCCCGAGTCCTTCACCGCCTTGGCCCACTTCGTCATCTCGCTGCGCAGGAAGGCGGTGAACTCGGCCGGGGTGTTGCGCTTGGCGGTCAGGCCCTGCTCGGCGAACTTGCTCGCCACGTCCGGCGCCTCCATGGCCTTGTTCAGCTCGGCGTTGAGCCGCGCCACCACCGCCGGCGGGGTGCCAGCCGGCACGAAGAAGGCGAACCAGGTGAGGTCGTCGAAGCCGGCGAAACCCGCCTCGCCCAGCGTGGGCACGTCGGGCAGCGCCGCTGATCGCTGCGCGCTGGTCACCGCCAGCGCGCGCAGCTTGCCGGCCTTGACCTGCGGCACCGCCGGCGGCATCGAGGTGCTGGAGACCTGGGTGTGGCCGCCGACCACGGCGCCCACCGCCGCCGCCGGCTGGTAGGGCACATGGGTGATGTCGATGCCGGCGGCGGCCTTCAGGCGCTCCATCGACAGGTGGGTGGTGGTGCCGTTGCCCGACGAGGCGTAGCTGAGCTTGTCCTTGCGCGCCAGCACCACCAGTTCCTTGACGTTGTTCGCCGCCACCGAGGGGTGCACGGCGATCAGGTTGGGCGTGCTCGGGCCCAGGGCCACGGCGGCGAAGTCCTGCAGCGGGTCGAAGCCGGCGTTGGCGTACAGGCTGGGGTTGACCGAGACGGCCACGCTGGTGACCAGCACGCTGTAGCCGTCGGGCGCGGCGCGCTTGATGGCCTGCGCGGCGATGTTGCCGCCGGCACCGGGCTTGTTCTCGATGACCACCGTCTGTCCGAGCGCCTCGGACAGCTTCTGCCCCAGCATGCGCGCGACGATGTCGGTGGAACTGCCCGGCGCGAAGGCGACGCTGAAGGTGATGGGCTTGGCCTTGGGCCAGTCCTGCGCCAGCGCGGCGGGGGCGGCGGCCAGCAGGGCCGCCAGCAGGGCGGAGGCGATCAGGGGCTTGGTGTGCATGCTTGTCTCCTGGCTTACATCTGTGGGTTCGTGAAGGGCCGCCTCAGGCGCCCGGCTGCGGGCTGAGCAGCAGGTCGATGGCGATGGCCGGCAGCGGGCCGGAAGGCCAGCCAGCGGGCCTTGCCGCTGCGCCCCCGGCGCCGGCGTCCGGCTCGAAGCGCCGCACCAGGGCCTCGCGCACGCCGAACACGGCGTCGCTGTCCAGGTAGGGGTCGTCGGCGTCGAAGACCTCGGTGACCAGCGTGCGGTGCCCCGGCGCCGAGACGATCAGGTGGAAGTGCGCCGCGCGCCAGGCGCTGCGTCCGGCCGGCTGCACCAGGTCGTGCCACACCGGGCCGTCGGTGGGGATCTGGTAGGGGCGCGGGCGGATCGTCGCCACCGCCCACTCGCCCCGGGCGTCGACGCGCAGGCGGCAGCGCAGGTTGTCGCGCGGCTGCCCGGGGTCGACCTGCCAGTACAGGCCGTTGTCGGCGTTCTGCCACAGGTCTATCCAGGCCTCGGGCAGCGGGCGCCCGGCGGTGTCCAGCACGCGGCCGCGCAGCAGCACGGGCTCGCCGGCGTTGTCACCGATGAGGTTGGCCGGGTTGTCGCGCCAGGGCGAGTCGGCGGCGTGGAAGGGACCCAGCACGCTGCCCGGGGTGGCGCCTTCATGGCTGGCCAGCAGGTCGACCAGGCTGGACAGCCCCAGCACATCGGACAGCAGCGAGAACTCGCTGCGCGTGTCGCTGCTGATGTCGCCCACGCGGTGCAGGAAGGCCAGCGCGGCGCGCCACTCGGCGTGCGTCAGCCGCACGCTGCGCGCGTAGGCGTGCAGGTGCTGCACCAGCTGCTGCACCAGCTCCCGCCGGCGCGGCTCGGACAGACCGGCGAAGCTGCCGGCGGCCAGGTCGGTGATGTTGTCGGGTCGCACGTCGCGCATGGGCAGCCTCGTCGCAGCTTCAGTCGGTGACCGGGTTGGACAACACGCCGACGCCCTCGATCTCGACCTCGATGCGGTCGCCGGGCTTCATCCACACCGGCGGCGTGCGCGCGTAGCCGACGCCGCCCGGGGTGCCCATCACGACCACGTCGCCGGGCTCCAGCGTCAGCGACTCGCTCAGCAGCGCGATGGTGCGCGCCACGCCGAAGGCCATGTCGCGGGTGTTCGCGTCCTGCATCACCTGGCCGTTGAGGCGCGACTGGATGCGCAGCCCGACGCAGCCCGGCGGCAGCTCGTCGGCCGTCACCAGCTGCGGCCCGAAGCCGCCGGTGGCGTCGAAGTTCTTGCCGATGCTCCACTGCGTGGTCTTGCGCTGGTAGTCGCGCAGCGTGGCGTCGTTGAAGCAGGCGTAGCCGAACACCGCGGCCAGCGCGTCGGCCTCGCTGACGAAGCGCGCCGTGCGGCCGATCACCACCGCCAGCTCGGCCTCGTAGTCCAGCTTGTCCGACACCCGCGGCAAGCGAAGCGGCGCCTGGTGCGCCAGCAGCGAGGTGGCGCAGCGCAGGAACAGCGCCGGGTAGTCGCCGATCTGGTTGCCGCCCTCCTTGGCGTGGTCGATGTAGTTCACGCCCAGGCAGAGGATCTTGCGCGGGTTGGGCAGCACCGGCAGCAGGTCCTGCGTGGCCACCACCACGCCCGCCAAGCCCGCCACGCGGGTCTGCCAGCTGTCGCGCAGCCGCGTCCAGGCGTCCTCGTCGGCCAGCAGCTCCAGCAGCGACGCCGGCACGTCGGCGCCGAGCTGCGCGCCAGGCACCACGCGGTCGCCCTTGACGACACCCCAGGCCGGGCCGGCGGGCGTGCGGTAGCTGATCAAACGCATCGAATCACCTCGGCATGGTCGCCATCGATGATCGATCGGGCGACTTGTTTTAAACGATTAATAACACCAGAGTACCTGTAATCGATTCACTTGCCTGCTTGGGTTTACCCGCACGGCTGGTCCGTATGGCGCTGGCGGGCGCTGGCGGGCGCTGGCGGGCGCTGGCGGGCGCTGGCGGGCGCGCCGGCGGCGTGATCCGGGCCGGCACGGGCGGCGAATCGCGGCCGTTGCGTGACCCGAGCCGTCGGCGCCGCAGGCTGCAGCGGGGAGGCTGCGCGATCCGGCCGCAGGCGGGCAAGCCGAGGCAGCCGGGCGGCAGCTCGGCTGTGCCGGGACAGGGGCCGCGTGCGGCAGCCCGGGCGGCGCCATCGCCGACGCGCGCGCCAGCCGCCGCCGCGCCAGGGCAGCCGCCGCCTGCGCGCGCCCGCCACCCTATTCGTAGACCAGTGCGTCGGCGCGCAGCCCGCGGCCATGGTCCTCGCCGCCGGCGATCAGGATGCGGCCGTCGGCGAGCCGGGTGGCGGTGTGGTGGGCGCGGCCGCCGGACAGCGCGGCCAGTGCGCGGCCGCCCTGGCGCGGGTCGTAGCGCTCGGCAGTGGCCGTGTAGCCCTGCGTCAGGTCGAGCTGGCCGCCGAAGAGCAGCACCTGGCCGGAGGGCAGCATCACGCTGCTGGCCCAGGTGCGCGGTGCGGCCAGTGGCGCCAGCGGCTCGAAGCGCCACAGCGCGGGGTCGAAGCGCAGCACGCTGGCCGTGGTGACCAGGGTCTCGCCCCATTCGACCGGGCCTATCGTCTCGCCGCCGAGCACCAGCACACGGCCGTCGGCCTGGACATGGGCCACGTGGCTGGCGCGCCAGCGCCGCGGATCGGGCACCACGGCAAAGCGCAGGCTGCGCGGGTCGAAGACCTCGGCGAAGCGCTCGTCCGTGGGCCCGTAGCCGCCGACGATGAGCACGCGCCCGTCGTGCAGCAGGCTCATCGTGTGCCCCCAGCGCACGCTGTGCATGCGCGCCTCGAGCTGGCGAAAGCGGCGCGTGGCCGGGTCCCACAGCTCGGCATCGTCGCGGGCACCGCCACCGCCGAGCCCGCCGCTGACCAGCACGCGCCCGTCGGCCAGGCGCAGCGCCGCGTGCCCGCTGCGCGGCAGCGCCATCGTGCCCGCGGCCAGCGCCTGGCCGCTGCCCGGGTCGACGACTTCGGCGCTGGCCAGCGCGTGGTCGTCGGCCATGCCGCCGCTGACCAGGATGCGGCCGTCGGCCAGCGGCGTGGCCACATGCGCATGGCGCGCCGCGGCCAGGGCACCGATCTGCGTCGCCAGGCCCGTCGCCGGGTCCAGGCGCACGACGGCGGCCGTCGAACCGCTCAGGCCGCGCCAGCCGCCGATCAGGACCACGCGGCCGTCGGCCGCCGCGCTGGCGCTGTGCTGCGAGGCGGCGAAGGCGCCGGCGAGCACGCGGTAGCGGTCGCGGAAGCCGACCGCGAGCTCGACGCTGCGGCTCGCGGCCGGCCGTCCTGCCGCATCGACGATCAGCGTGTAGCGGGCATCCTGGTCCAGCACCGGCGTCAGCACCGGCACGCCGCTGCGCACCGGCCCGACGCCGGGCTCGATGCGGCCGCTGCCGCCCCTGAAGTGCGCCGTCAGCCTGGCCTGCTCGCCGACGAAGAGCGTGCTGCGCTCGGCGGCGAACGAGTCGATCGCTGGCGCACCGTCCGGCTCGCCCCCGCCGCCACAGGCCGTGGTCAGCGCCGCTGCGCCTGCGGCCAGCAGCAGCTCGCGTCGGCGGCGCAGCGCGCCGGCCGCTGCCGCAGCGGCCGGCGTGCCCGCTGCGGGCCGGCTGGGAACCGGGGGCCTCATGCGCCCTGCCCCGCCGGCAGCGCCGCGGTGACCATGATCTCGACCAGCATGCCCTCGCGCCACAACGGGGCGCCGACACAGACGCGCACCGGCGCCGCGGCCGCATCGACCCACTCGTTCCAGGCCTGGTTGTGCGCCTCGAACAGCGACATGTCGCTGAGCCAGACCTGGGCCGTCAGCAGGCGCGAGCGGTCGCTGCCGCAGGCCTGCAGCAGCCGGTCGATGCGCTGCAGCACCTGGCGGGTCTGCTCGCGCACGTCGCCCACGGGGTCGGGCGTGACCCCACACAGGTAGACGATGCCGGCGTGGACCACGGCGCGGCTGATCAGGGGCAGGCCGTCGGCCGCCGCGGTGACGCCGATGCGGCGGATGTCGGGGAGGTTCATGGGGAGACTCCTGGGGCGGGGTGTGTCGGGGGCGTTTCAGGGTTGGTGCAAGGCCTGGGGCGCGGCGGCACGGCGGCGCTGGGTCGGGCCCATGCCGCGGCCGAAGCGGCGCTGCTGGGTCTGCAGCAGCCGTGCCAGCTGCGGGCCGTGGGTCAGCGGCAGGTCGTGCCCGGCACCGGGCAGCACGCGCAGCCCGCTGCCCGGCATCGCCGACTGCAGCGCGGCGACGAGGCCGGCCATCGCCGCCGGGCTGGCGTCGCCGCGCAGCAGCAGGGTGCGCGGGCCCAGCTGGCGCAGCGCATCGGGCGAGGGCCGCGCCGCGAAGCTGGCCTGCCAGTCCAGGCCGATGCGCCCGGCCTGGCCGATCAGCCGGCGGCGCACCTCCGGGGGCAGGCGCAACCAGCTGCCGGGCCCGCGCCAGCCCTCGGTGAAGCCGGCCATCGCGGCCTCGGCCTCGGCGTCGCCGGCGCGCAGGCGGGCCAGGAAGGCCCGCCGCATTGCGTCGAAGTACGCCCAATGGCCGTCGGCGCCCTGGCGCTGCAGCACCGAGAACAGCACCGGCTCGATGAGCGTCAGCGAGGCGATGCGCTGCGGCCGTGCACAGGCCAGGGCGGCGGCCACCACGCCGCCGTAGGAGTGACCGACCAGGTGCAGCGGCCCGCCGACCGCGTCCAGCATCGGCGCCAGGGCCTGCAGCTCGTCGTCGACGCTCAGCGCCGCGCTTGCGCGCAGCGGCGAGCGCCCGTAGCCGATCAGGTCGGGCGCCAGCGGCATCGGGCCCGGCGCCAGCGCCGGCAACAGCGCACGCCACATGCCGCCGTGGCTGCCCGAGCCGTGCAACAGCAGCCAGGTCGGCCGTGGCGCGGGCTGGGCAGCGGCCGTCGCGCTGGCGCCGGCCGACGCGCCGGTGGTGCCGGCCGCCCTGTCCACCGCAGCCTTCATCGCTGGCTGCCCCGGTGGCCGGCCGTGCGGCCTGCGGCCCCCGGGTCCAGGTCGGCCCGCGGCGGGCTCCAGGCGTCGACGGCGCGCGCGCCCTGGTCGCCGGCGCTGACCGCGTGGGCGAGCTGGCCCGGCAGCGCGATCACGCCGCCGGCGCCGACCACGTGGCGCGTGCCGTCGGCCAGCTCGAACACCAGTTCGCCTTCGAGCACCAGGGTGATCTGCTCGCTCTCGTGCCGGTGCATCGCGAAGTGGCCATGGGGCGGCACCTCGAACCAGGTCAGCTGCGCGCGGCTCAGCGCGACCGACCAGTAGCGCGCGCGCGAGCCGGGGTCGAGCTGCACGCCGAGGTCCTGGGCCTGCAGCACGCGGACCGGGCTGTCTTCGGCCATGTCGGGGTCTCCTCTCATCGTCGGGCAGGTGGTGGGGTGTTGGCTGGGGTGTTGAGTGGGGTGTGGAGCGGGCGCTCTCAGAGCCAGCCCAGCGCAAGCGCTGCGCCCAGCGCGCCCAGGCCGGCGAGGGCCTGCAGCGCCGAGCCGCCGGCCAGCGTGACCAGCGCGCGCCGCTCGCCCTCCTGCGCCAGCGCGTCGGCGCGCAGCAGGTGGTAGTAGCTGTCGTTGGGCAGGATCAGCGCCAGCGAGCCCAGGCAGATCGCGAACACCAGCGCCGGCGCTGGCAAGGCGCCGGCGGCCACCAGCGGCGCCAGCAGCGGCCCGAGGGCGGCGAAGGTGGCCATCGAAGAGCCCTGCACGGTCTTGACCAGCGCGGCAGTGGCGAACACCGCCGCGGCCTGCGCCAGCGGCCCGGGCAGCGAGACGATCCAGCCGACCGGGTTGAAGCCCGGTTCGAGCATCGCGGCCAGCGCGCTGGCGGCACCGATCAGCAGCAGCAGCGGCGCGCTGCGGCGCAGCGCCGCGTCCAGGCAGGCGCCGCGCCGCCCCGGCGCGGTGAGCGCCAGTGCCAGCGCCGCCGCGACGATCAGCGCGCCCTTGGGGCTGGTGAGCAGCACCAGCAGCGGTGGCGCAGGCCGGGGCAAGCCGGCGCCCAGCCCGAGCAGCAGCAGCATCGCCGCCAGGGGCAGCGTGGCGCGCTGCAGCGTGGCGCCGTCCGGCGCCGCCGCTGGCGCCTGCCGCGGCCCGGCGCCAGCGCGCCAGCAGGCCCACCACACGCCGACGCCGACCACCGGCAGCGCCAGTGCCAGGCCGATCGGCAGCAGCCCAGGCGGGTCGGCCAGGCCCAGGCCGGCGGCCACCACCAGCGGGCCGGCCGGCACCAGCAGCTTGAAGCCGCCATAGCCGGCGAAGGCCATCGCCAGCCTGGACGCGCCCGCCGCCGGTGCCAGCGCGGCGTAGGCGGTGTCGGGGCAGGCCATGCCGGCGGCCAGCAGCGGCGCGCCGGCGACCGTGCCGCGTCCCAGCCCGCCGCCCAGGGCCAGTTCGCCCAGGCAGGCGGCCAGCGTGAACGCGGGCAGCAGGATCAGCACGAAGTCGCCCAGCGGGCGGCCGAAGCCGGCACCGAAGCGCTGCAGCAGCTGGCCGCTGTCCAGCCCGGCCGCCAGGCCGGCCAGCAGCGCCAGCGCGATCAACGCCAGCGGCATGGGCAGCGGCGGGCGCGGCGCCGCCGGGCCCGTAGCCGGGTGCGTGACGGGGTTGATCGCGGGGGCAGGTCCTGCGGCCATGGTGGGATGCATCAAACTCACAGTGGATGCCCCAGACCTTAGTCAGCAGTCCACGAGACCGCTGCGACTCTTTGGCCGCCTGCACATGAGTTCAATTCATCAAGAACTGCGCCGCCTGCCCTCCCTGAAGGCGCTCGCCGCCTTTGCCGCAGCCGGCGAGACGGGCAACTTCTCGCGCGCCGCCGAGCTGCTGTGCGTGACCCAGGGTGCCGTCAGCCGCCACATCCGCACACTGGAGTCCGAGCTCGGCGTCGCGCTGTTCGAGCGGCACGGCCGGCGTGTCGCGCTCAGCGCCGAGGGCCAGCGCCTGCTGGCCCAGGTCGGCTCGGCCTTCCAGCTGCTGGCAAGCGCCACCGACGAGCTGCGCCGCCGCGCCGCACCGCATGTGCTGACCATCAGCGTGCTGCCCTCGCTGGCGGCGAAGTGGCTGTCGCCGCGGCTCGCACGCTTCTACGCCGCGGTGCCGGAGGCCGAGGTGCGCGTGAACGCCACGCGCCAGCTGGTCGACCTGGTCAGCGACCAGGTCGACGTGGCGATCCGCTATGGGCGCGGGCATTGGCCCGGGGTGGAGGCGCGGCGGCTGATGGGCGAGACGCTGTTCCCGGTCTGCAGCCCGGCGCTGCTGCAGCGGCGCCCCGAACTGGCCACGCTGGCCGGCCTGGCGCGGGCCCCGCTGCTGCACAGCGACATCGTCGATGGCTGGGCCCAATGGTTCGAGGCGGCCGGGGTGCGCGCCGGCGGCCGCGTGCGCGGCTCGCGCTTCAACGAGGAGCTGGCGCTGTTGCAGGCGGCGCAGGATGGACTGGGCGTGGCCCTCGGGCGCAGTGCGCTGGTGGCGCGTGACCTCGCCGCCGGCACCTTGGTGGCCCCGCTGGCGGCGCCCCGCCTGCGCGCCAGCTTCTCGTACTGGCTGGTCATGCCCGAGCGGCGCACACCGTCGGCGATTGCCGCGCGCTTCGCCCAGTGGGTCACCGAGGAGGCCGCCAGCGACGCCGGCGCCGAGCCCGGCCCGGCCGCCTAGGGCCGGCGCAAGGCCGCGCCGCCGGGCGCAGCGCGGTTCGCGTCGGTCTGTGCCTGGCGGGCCCAGGTCGCCGCAATGCCGGGCATGCGGCCGGGCCGGTGCATCGACGTCGCCGCGGCGGACCGCCCCGGCCTGCGGCCGGCGCGAAGGCGCGGCCCATGGCCAGGGGCATGCCCGCAAGCCGCCGGCACAAGGCGCCCGGGCCTGATCCGGCTCACCGTCACCAACCTGACCGGCGCCTCGTCGGACGACGAGCCCCGTGCATCGGCATGGCAGGCGGCGCAAGCCTTGCGCCTAGTCCGGAGCAACAGGACCCATCGCGCGGCGGCGCCACCGCGGCCCCGCCGCGCGGCTGCCCGCCGCGTTCAGCCCGCCAGCAGGTCCTGCATGGCCTCGCGCGGGATCAGCGCACCCGGGTGCTGGATCACCCGCGCCGCCACGCGGTTGGCGAAGGCGGCGGCGGCGGGCGGCTGCGCGCCCAGCAGGCGGCGGCTGAGGTAGGCGCCGCCGAAGGCGTCGCCGGCGGCGGTGGTGTCGACCACGCGCGCCACCGGCTCGGCGGCGGCCTCGTGCCAGTGGCCGGCGTGCCGCACGCGCGTGGGCAGCGCGCCGCGCTTGAGCACCAGCTCGGGCACGGCCAGGCGCTCGGCGTGGGCCAGCGCCGCCTCGGCGTCGGGCAGGTCGTGGATGGCCTGGTGGTCGTCCAGCGTCAGCAGGGCCAGGCTGGCGCGCGCCAGCGCCTCGCCCATCCAGTGCTGCGCGGCGGCGCGGTCGGGCCACAGCCGCGGGCGGTAGTTGTTGTCGAAGGCCACACAGGCGCCGCGCGCCAGCAGCCACTCCATCAGCGCGAACAGGCGCTGGCGCGCCGGCGGCGCCAGGATGGCCAGGCTGATGCCGCTGCAGTACAGCAGGTCCAGGCCGTCGGCGGCGCGCTCCAGCGGCGTGCTGGCGGCATCGAAGTAATGCCGGGCGGCACTCTCGTTGCGCCAGAACTGGAAGCGGCGCTCGCCCGCCGCGTCGGTCTCGATGTGGTACAGGCCAGGCAGGCGGCCGGGCAGGCGCGTGACGAAACCGCCGTCCAGGCCCTCCTGCTGCCAGCGCTGGGCCATCGCGTCGCTGAAGGCGTCTTCGCCCAGCGCCGTGGCAAAGCCCACCTGCAGCTGCTCGCGGCGGCTGCAGCGCGCCAGGTAGACGGCGGCGTTGAGCGTGTCGCCACCCATGTCCTGCTGCAGCGCGCCGAAGGGCGCGCCACGCAGCTCGATCATGCACTCGCCGAGGAAGGCGCAGCGCAGCGGGGCCGAGGTGCCCATCAGAAGTTCTTCGGCAGCGTGATGCTGTAGCTGCGGTCCAACTCGTCCATGAGGTACAGGTGGGTGGCGAAACCCTGGTCGTCGATGAAGTGCAGCAGCCGCGGCTGGGTGCCCTTCTTGTACGGGGTCAGCAGCGTGACCAGCTGGTGCCGCGTGGCGCTGGGCGTGGTGGCCACCACGCGGTGGTGCGGCGCCAGGCCGGCGATCTCGGCGGGATCGACGTCGTCGAAGCCGACCTGGGCCGTGAGCTCGGGCTGGCCCGACAGGCTGAACAGGATCTCGCCGGTGATGCCGCCGCGCTCGCCCTCGTGGCGGAAGCTGTTGCTGCCCAGCTGCGGCGCGGCCAGCAGCTGCATCAGCCACTGCACCTGGCCGGGCTGGTCCAGCTCCACGTCGTCGACCACCACCAGGTGGCGGCCGCGGATCCAGTGGAAGTCGCGCCGGTAGTGGCGCAGGGTGGGCACTTCCAGCCGGTAGGCGGCGCTGGGGTCGACACTGATGAAGCTGCTGCCCTCGGCGTCGTGGCGCGCCGCCAGCACGCGCCCGGCGGACTGGATCTGCAGCGCCTTGTCGGCACCGGCGTACTGGCCGCGGCCGTCGATCAGGATGGCGTTCTTGCTCTTGGTCAGGCGCCGCCACTGGCGGTGCATGCTGGTGCCATGGCCGATGTAGTAGCCGCTCTGGATGGCCAGCTCCTCGCCGTAGGCGTAGAGCAGGAAGGCGCCCTGGTCGCCATGGCTGTGGCTGAGGCTGCCGTAGGGGCTGCACTTGGTGACGAACTGCAGGTGCTCGTCGGGCTCGTGCAGGCGGTGCTGCAGCGCCACCCAGCCCACGTCGGCGAAATGGCGCAGCGGCGGCAGCTCGGCCGGCTCCCGCGCGGGCACCGCCGGCCAGTCGTGCTGGAAGCACAGGTCGTCGAAGGCGAAGCTCCACCAGCCGTGGTTGTAGAACAGGTGCTCGGTGCCCTGGGCCAGCTCGCGGATGCGCTCGAAGTACCACTGCAGGTGGCCGTCGCCGGTGACGGCGGCGTACTGGCGCACGTTGTAGCCCACCTTCAGGCTGGGCAGGTCACCCAGCGTGCTGTCGTCGCCGAAGCAGGCGCGGCGCGTGTCGGGGGCCTTGGTGTAGAGCGGGAAGTAGCCGGTGTGGCGGAAGAACACGCGGCGGTACAGGTCGTGGCCGCTGAACTTCTTCAGCAGGTTGGCAGCCTCGGTGAAGTAGGCCATCGCCGTGGTCCAGTAGTGCGGGCCCTCGGCCCAGCCACCGTCGGCGCCGCCCCAGGGCGAGTACAGCGTGTCGTAGTAGTCCACCGCCCACTGCAGCCATTCCTGGGCGCGCGGGTGCTCGCCCAGCAGCGCGATGCAGGCCGGCACGATGACCGAGGCCACCGAGCGGACCGCATGGCTGTCGTAGGGGAAGAGGTGGATGCGCGCGTGGTCGATGACATGGCCCGCCACTTCCTCCAGCCGGGTGGACAGTGCGCGGCGCACCTCGGCGCGCTCGTCGTCGTCGAGCTGGTCGTGCAGCCAGTCGTAGCCCCAGGCCAGCGCGCCGGCGATGCGGAAGGCGGCCTCGTCGTTGTAGGCGCGCGAGGTGGTGCCGTTCACGTCGAAGCGCGCGGCGTGCAGCAGCCACTGCTTGGCCTTGTCCACCAGCGCCGCGTCGTCCAGCACGCGGCCGGCCACGGCCAGGTGGCGCACGGCGTAGAGGATCTCCTGGCAGTCGATGTACATCTGCCGCCACAGCGGCGGCGTGCGCTGGTTGTCCGGGTAGCGCTGCGGCTCGCTGATCAGCGCGTGCTCGACCCAGGGCTTGACGGCCTGCTCGACGAAGGGGGCCCAGCCGGCCACGGCCTCGCCGGCGTGCACGCGCCGGCCCAGCGAGCGCATCTCGTCGGGGTTCAGCCACAGCCGCGGGTGGGCGCGCTGCGCCAGCTCGGGGGGCAGCGCGCCCAGGCCCGGCGCGGCCACGGCGTCGTCGGCCAGCGTGAAGGCCACCGGCTCGGTCCAGGGCCCGGGCTCACCATGGGCCGGCAGCACCCGGCACTGCCAGCGCAGCGCGCCCGCGGGCAGGGTCAACGCCGGGGTGTGGAAGTTCAGCGCCAGCGACGCGGCCTCGTAGACCACCCGGTCGCCCTCGCCCAGCACGCGCAGCGCGTAGCGGCTGGCGGCGTCGATGTCGGGGCGCCAGGCAAAGCGCGGCGGGTTCTCGCGCGACACCGCACCGGCGGCGGGCTGGGGCTGCAGGGTGAGCTTGAGGGCGGGCGATTCGGTGTTCACGGTGATTCGCGGGCGGTTCAGGGCCCGGCGGCGGCGCCGGGCGGTTGGTTGGCGGCGCCACGCGGGCGCCAGCATCAGGGCGTGCCGTACTGGCGCTTGTAGGCCTGGGTCATCACGGCCAGCACCTCGGGCAGGCCGTTGCGGCGCAGGTAGCGCTGGTACTCGTCCCAGGTCTTGTCGACGTCCTTGGTGCCCAGCACCCAGTTCTGCGCCATCTCCTCCATGTAGGTGGCCAGCGGGGTCCAGTACTTGTCGTAGACGGCGCGCTCCTCGCGCGTGAGGTTCACGCCGGGGAACTGCGGGATCACGTAGCCCTCGCGCAGGTACATCTCGGTGCCGATGCGGCCCGAGGCGTGCATGGCCTGCTCCTCGTAGCGGCGGTCCTGGTGGAAGCCGATCGGGATCTGCGCGCCCACGTCCCACAGCTGGCTGTTCACCGACTTGCCCGACTTCAGGATGCGCGGCTTGAACACCGGCTGGCCGTTCACCAGGTCGTGGTGCAGGCCCTCGACGCCGAAGTTGGACAGGCGCCGCCCGGCCGGCGAGAAGAAGAAGTCGAACAGCTGGATGCTGCGCACCGGGTCGCGGTTGCGGTGGCTCAGCGCCCAGCCGTCGGGCATCACGCGGCGGCGCGAGTCCTCCTCCAGCCGGCGGCCCTGCGGGTCGGCCGGCGGCGGCATCACCACCAGCTGGAAGCCGGGCACGCGCGCCGCCACCGAGGTCGGCTGGTTGTAGGTGCTGGTGCTGGGGAACCAGTCGTGGGTGACGCCGCCTCGGTCGGTGCCCAGCAGCTGCTCGCGGGCGCGGGTCTTGCGCGTGAAGATCTCGCGGTCGATCAGGCCCTCGGCGTACCAGCGCGCGACATGGCGGATGCCATCGCGGAACGCCGGCAGCGCGAAGGGGTGCACCACCTCGCCGTCCTGCAGCATGAAGTCCATCGCCGCGTTGCTGCCCGACGAACGCGCGCCCCACAGCAGCACCAGCCGGTAGACCTCGCTGGGCATGACGTTGAAGTAGGGCACCTCGTCGCGGCGGCCGTTGCCGTTGGGGTCGCGGTCGCGGAAGGCGCGCAGCACCGCCTCCAGCTCGTGCACCGTCTGCGGCGTCTTCAGGCCGAGCTTGTCGAGCCAGTCCTGGCGTATCCACCAGCCGCGTGCGACCTCGCCGTCGGGCACGTAGGGGATGTAGTAGAGGTTGCCGTCGGGCGCGCTGATGATGCGGCGGATGTCCGGGTTGGCCTCGAAGAAGGCCTTCAGGTGCGGGGCATGGCGATCGATCAGCTCGTTGAGCGGCAGGAAGGCGCCCTCCATGCCGTAGCGGATGAAGGCGTCGCGCAGGTTGTCGCCGCCGACGATGTCGGGCAGCTTGCCCGAGGCCAGGATCAGGTTGAACTGCTCGCGGCTGTTGGTGGCCACCTTGCTGGCCACGCTCTCGAGGTGCACGCCGGTGAGGCGCTCGACCTCGCGCGCCACCGGCCAGTCGGGGTCCCACACGTACTTGTCGCGGAAGTGCATGTGGATGGACAAGGTGGTGCGCGGGGCCGCCGCCGGCGCGCTGGCCACCGGCGCAGCGGCGTCCACCGGCTTGGCCGCCGCGCGCGGCTGCGGCTTGGACGACGGCAGCAGCCAGGGCACGGCCAGCGCCAGCGCCAGCGCGCCCAGGCCCAGGGCCGACTTGACGACTTGTGCGGCGCTCATTCCTTCACCCCGCCCAGCGTCACGCCCTTGGTGAAGTACTTCTGGATGAACGGGTAGAAGACGATCACCGGCAGCATGGACATCACGATGATCGCGCCGGTGACCGTCTCCAGCGAGAAGGCCTGCGCCGCCATCGCGCCGGCCTCGCCCTCGGTGACGCTGATGTTGACGATGGTCTTCTTCAGGTAGACCTGCAGCGGGATCTTGTCCTCGCTGCGCAGCAGCACCATGGCCCAGAAGTAGCCGTTCCAGCGCGCCACCGCGCACAGCAGCGCCACCGTGGCGATGGCCGGCGTGGCCAGCGGGATGTAGACCTTCCACAGGATCTGGAAGTCGTTCGCGCCGTCCATGCGTGCCGCCTCCTCGAAGGACGGCGACACCGACTCGAAGTAGTTGCGCATCAGGATCACGTTGAAGGCGTTGCAGGCGAACGCGATCACGATGCCCATGCGCGAGTCGAGCAGCCCCAGGTCGCGCAGGTTCAGGAAGAACGGGATCATCCCGGCGTGGAACCACATCGTGAAGGCGACGATGAAGCCCACCACGCGGCGGCCGCGCAGGCGCTGCTTGCTCAGCGCATAGGCCGCCGGAATGATCAGCAGCAGGCTGGTGAGGGTGCCGGCGGCGGTGTAGAAGAAGGTGTTGGCGTAGCTGGTCCAGAACAGCTTGTCGCGCAGCACCTCGCCGTAGGCGGCCAGCGTGAACTCCACCGGCCACAGCCAGACGCTGCCGCTGGAGGCGGCGTAGCCCGAGCTGACCGACACCGAGGCCACGTAGACCAGCGGGTACAGCATCGAAGCCGCCAGCAGCACCAGCAGCACGGCGTTGGCGATGCCGAACCAGCGGTCGCGCGGCGAGTAAATGGGTGCCGACACTTCAGAACACCCCGGTGCGCGTGATGCGCCGCGACAGCGCGTTGGCGCCCAGCACCAGCAGCAGCGCGATCACCGCGTTGAACACGCCGGCGGCGGTGGCCAGGTCGTAGCGCGCGAACTGCAGGCCCTGGCGGTAGATGTAGGTGCTGATCACGTCGGCCGTCTCGTAGGTCGACGGCTGGTACAGCAGGATGATGTACTCGTAGCCGACCTCGAGGATGTTGCCCAGGCGGATCACCAGCAGGATGGCGATGGTGGGCAGGATGCTGGGCAGGGTGATGCGCCAGATCATCTGCCAGCGCGTCGCGCCGTCGACCTGCGCCGACTCGTACAGGGCCGGGTTGATGCCCATGATCGCGGCCAGGTAGACGATGGAGTCGAAGCCGGCTTCCTTCCAGATGTTGGAGCCGATGTAGATCGCGCGGAACCACTCGGGCTGGGTGAGGAAGTAGATGCGGTCCAGGCCCAGCAGCTCGCGGGCGTTGTTCACCAGCCCGGTGTTGGGCGCCAGCACCGCCACCACGATGCCGGCCACGATCACCACCGAGATGAAGTGCGGCAGGTAGACGATGGTCTGCACCGACTTGCGCAGGCGGCCGTTCTGCACCTCGTTGATCATCAGCGCCAGGATGATGGGCGCCGGGAAGGCCAGCACCAGCGACAGCAGCGACAGCACCAGCGTGTTGCCCACGGCGCGCAGGAACTGGTCGCTCTGGAACAGCGTGGCGAAGTGCTCGAAGCCTATCCACGGGCTGCCCGAGACGCCCTTGAACAGGCTGTAGTCCTTGAACGCCAGCTGCAGGCTCCACAGCGGCTGGTACAGGAAGACCAGGAACCACAGCAGCATCGGCGCCAGCATGGCGTAGAGCATCCAGTCGCGGCGCAGCTCGCCCAGCAGGCGCTGGCCCGCGCCGATGCGCGGCAGCGGCTGGGCGTGGGCCACGCCGGCGGTGGGCCGAGCCGATCCGGCGTCGCTCACGCCGCGGCCCTCGGCTCGGGCGCGGCCAGCGCCGCGCCGCTGTCGGCGTCGAACAGGTGCAGCGCCGCGGGTGCGATGTGCAGGTCCAGGGCCTCGCCGATCTCGTGGAGCGCCATGCCGGGCACGCGCGCCAGCAGCGCCGCGTCGCCCACGCGCAGGTGCACGATGGCCTCGGCGCCCAGCGGCTCGACCGGCTCGACCTCGCCGCGCAGCCGCAGCGCCCCGGGCTGCGCCTGCAGCGAGATCTGTTCGGGGCGCAGGCCCAGCGTGACGCGGTCGGCGGCAGGCGCCGCGCCGTCGGGCAGGCGCAGCCGCTGTCCTTCGCCGAGCTGCGCGTGGGCGCCGTCCGCGTCGCGCAACACGGCACAGCGGTGCAGGTTCATCGGCGGCGAGCCCATGAAGGCCGCAACGAAGGTGCTGGCCGGCTGCTGGTACAGCGCCATCGGCGTGCCCACCTGCTCGATGCGGCCGTCGCGCATCACCACGATGCGGTCGGCCAGCGTCATCGCCTCGACCTGGTCGTGGGTGACGTAGAGGATGGTCGTGCCCAGGCGCTTGTGCAGGCGCTTGATCTCGGCGCGCATCTGCGTGCGCAGCTTGGCGTCGAGATTGGACAGCGGCTCGTCGAACAGGAACACCGCCGGGTCGCGCACGATGGCGCGGCCCATGGCCACGCGCTGGCGCTGGCCGCCCGACAGCTCGGAAGGCTTGCGCTCCAGCAGCGGCTCCAGCTCCAGGATCTGCGCCGCGCGCGCCACCGCCGCGGCGATCTCGGCCTTGGGCATGCGCGTCAGGCGCAGCCCGAAGGAGATGTTGTCGCGCACGCTCAGGTGCGGGTACAGCGCGTAGTTCTGGAACACCATCGCCACCGCCCGGTCCTTGGGCGCGAGCTGGTTGACCACACGGTCGGCGATGCGCACCTCGCCGTCGGAGATCTCCTCCAGCCCGGCCACCATGCGCAGCGTGGTCGACTTGCCGCAGCCCGAAGGCCCGACCATCACGATGAACTCGCCGGCCGCAACCTCCAGGTTGGCGTTGGCTACGATGGTCTTGGCGCCGAAGCGCTTGCTGACCTGGCGCAGGGAGACGGTGGCGGGCATGGAGTGTTCGTCAGGCGGTGTCTGGCTGGGCCTGGCTCAGGGACACATCTGGCCGCCGTTGACGTCGAACACCTGGCCGGTGATGTAGCCGCTGCAGGCATGCGAGGCCAGGAAGGCATACATGGGCGCGCATTCCTCGGGCAGGCCGAAGCGGCCCATGGGGATGGTGGCGCAGATGCGGTCCAGCACTTCCTGCGTCTTGTCGGCGTGGAAGGCGGTGGTGATCGAGCCCGGCGAGACCACGTTGAAGCGGATCCTGTCCTTGGTCAGTTCCTTGACCCAGTTGCGCTGCGCCGCCACCAGCCAGGCCTTGGACGCGGCGTAGACCGACGAGCCGGGGCCACCGCCCTCGCGGCCGGCGATGGAGCCGGTGCAGATCACCGAGGCGGTCTGGCCGCTGGCCTGCGCCGAGGCCCGCAGGTGGGGGATCGCGAAGCGCGTGGCCATCATCGCCGAGCGCACGTTGAGGTCCATGACCTCGTCGTAGAAGGCGTCGTCGATGCTCTCCAGGCCCTTGCGCCCGACCAGGCCGCCGGCGTTGTTGATCAGCACGTCCAGGCCGCCGAAGCGCGCGACGAAGTCCTCGACCAGTTGCTGGCAGGCGGCGGTGCTGCGCTGGTCGGCGCCGATGTAGGCGGCGTGGCCGTCGGCCTCGGCGACGAGGCGCGCCACGGCCGCCGGCGCCTCGGGCAAGTGGCCGTGGAAGCCGACCCGGGCCCCCAGTTCGAGCAGCTTGCGCGCGGCAGCCAGGCCGATGCCGGAGGTCGAGCCGGTGACCAGGATGCGGCGGGCCTTGAGGTCTTGGAGCATGCGGATTCCTTGGGTTCGTCGTTCAGGTGATGGGTGGAGAGGGGCCTGAGGCTGGCCGGTCGGCATCGCGTCCTGGCCCTGCCTGCACTGAGACTGCCGGAGCCCCCTCGGCGGGTTGGCGCGGCAGCGCTGTGTGCCGGTGCACGGCCTGGGGTCCTTGCGCCTGAGAGCCGAAGCGCTGCGCGTGTCTGTGCCTTGGTATGGCGTGCAATGTAGGTGCGCGGGTGTAACGATGCATCAGTGATTACCCGGCACTCGCGACCCACGCAAGGCCGGCGCCTGGTCCAACGGCGTCCGCCCGCCCTTCCGCAGCGGCAGCTGGCGGCCGGCACCCACTTCACGCCGGCACCGCGACGAGGCCGGGGCCGCTGTCACCACCAGCCAGGATGCACGTTGAAACGTGTATCGTTACACTTCTGGTCGTGAGGCGCAGACCCGCTGCCCAAAACCCAGTACCTCGGAGCACCCCGTGACGGATCGTCAGCACCTTGGGCCGCCGGCCCCGTCCCGCTCGGACCGCCAGGCGGCAGGGCCGTTGGCCACGCTGCGCCACTGCGCCCTCGCGTTGTCGCTGGGGGCGGGGCTGCTGGCCCCGGACGCCGGCCAGGCGCGCACCTTCGAACAGGCCGAGCTGCAGCGGCCCAGGGCCTCCTTTGTCGACATCGCTGCCTTGTCCGCGGCGCTGCGCCTGCCAAGGTCTTCGGCAGCTTCCGGCTGGGAAGCCGCGGCCGGCTCGGCCCTGCCCCGCACCGACTGCGAGGCCCAACCACACCTGCCCGCACCCCCTGCGCCGATGGTGATTCCGGGCCGCTACGTCAGCGGCGGCCACGGGCCGGTGCGGCCGGACTACGACGCCGCCGTGGCGCCCTACCGCGAGTTCGAACGCCGCGTGGCCGTGCTTGCCAACCAGTACCTGCTGCATGGCCAGGCGCGCTACGCGCGCTGCCTGCTGCAGCAGCTGGGCGACTGGGCCGACGCCGACGCACTGACGGCCTACACGGTCGACGAACGCCCGGGGGCATCCAACCAGGCCTGGTACCAGGCCGAGTGGTCGATCGCCGCCGCGGCATTGGCGCTGTCGCAGGTGGTGGCCGAGCCCACGCTGGACCCCGGCCGGCTGGCCCAGGTCATTGCCTGGCTGCAACGCGCATCGCGCAAGCAGATCAGCTACCCGGGCGGGCGCTCCACCTGCTGCAACAACCATGCGTACTGGCGCGGCCTGCACGCCACGATGGTGGGTGTGCTGGCGAACGACCCGGCGCTCTACCGCTGGGGCCTGGGCCGCTACGCGCTGGCCATCGAGCACCTCGCGCCCGCAGGCACCGATGCGCACTGGCCATTGGAGTCGGCGCGCAAGGAACTGGCCCTGCACTACCACAATTTCGCGCTGCTGCCGCTGGTGCTGACCGCCGAGATCGCCGCCCAGCAAGGGCTGGACCTGTACGCCTACCGGGTCGATGGCCGTGACCTGCACAGCGCCGTGCGTTACCTGTCCCGCAGCTGGAACACGCCCGCCGCGTGGCCGGCGCAAGGCCTGCTGCCGCAGCAGGACCGGCGCGCCTTCACGCCCGGACATGGCGACCAGACCTGGGCCGCCTTCTACCGTGCCCGTTTCGGCGCCGACCCCCTGGGCCTGCTCAACGGCGCCGAGTTCAACCCGCGCACCGGCGGCCTGGCCGCGCTGCACCTGCAGCCCGGCGCCCGCGCGGCACAGCCGCCGGCCGCTGCGCTGCCCCGCACCGCCATCGACCTGCGCCCGTGGAAGCTGCAGCTCCCCGACGCCAAGGCCTCGGAAGTGATGCCCGAGGCACTGCTGCGCGGCTACCGCGATCCGTTCTTTGCCATCGAACCCGACGGCAGCCTGTTGTTCACCGCGCCGGTGGGCGGCGGGACCACGGCCAACGCCAGGTACACGCGCAGCGAACTGCGCGAGATGCTGGACGCCACCGACAAGTCGAGGAACTGGACCGTGCACGGCAAGCACACGCTGCGGCTGCGCCAGGCCGTGCTGCGCGCTCCGCGCAGCGGGCGCGTGGTCGTGTTCCAGATCCACGCCATCCAGCCCGACGGCGGCAACAAGGCGCCGCCGCTGGTCAAGGCCCAGTGGAACAACGGCCGCATGGAGTTCCTCGTCAAGGCGCAGGCCAGCGGGGGGGCGGACATCCGCCTGCCCGCCAGTGCCGAGGTGCCGCTGGGCAGCGTCTACGAGGCCGGCCTGGAGGTCCAGGACGGGCGGCTGACCCTGCGCTTCAACGACATCACCCTGGTCGACGAGTTCCTGGCCCGCGACCCGGCCTGGGCGGGACTGCGCTTCTACTTCAAGGCCGGCAACTACCCGCAGGATGCCGACGCCTCGGGCGGCGACAACCTGTCGGTTGTCCGCATCCACGCGCTGAGCGTGGCTCACGAGTAGCCCGCGTCTGGCCGCATCTGCCCGCGGCAGGCGACGGGCGCGACGCCGCATGGCCGCGCCGCCCATGCCGCCCGTACCGGCCGTGCCGACCCTGCCGCGCGCGCGGCGCAGAGGCTCGGCTCGGGCCGGCTGCGAGCCGGCACGCTGCACGAAGGCACCCCGTGCGGGCGCGCCGCGGCGCGCGCTCGCTGCCACGGTGCTTGCAGCGAGGCATACGCCCTGGCAGGCGGGTGCTCAGCCCGGCTTCCCGACGCGCCCGTCGCCCCTGCTGAAACACCCCCATTGACACGCGCAGGTTTTCAATTACGCTTCGGTGTAACGTTACAGTAAATCGATGCATCTGCCGGCCGATCCCGGCCTTGCCCGCCCGGCGTGGCCCAGGCCACCGCCAACGCAGCCGGACGAGTCGATCTGCTGGGCGCCGCCGACACGGCTCATTCGCTCGCCATGCCGTGCTTGAGCCCCCGGCCACCGCGCTCGCCAGGACCTCGGGTCCCGGCGCGGCGGACCGGGCGCCCAAGCTTGACCAGTTGAACAACGACACGTGGAGACACCGTGGCCAATACCCTGAAGCTGCCCTGCACGAGGGCCCGTCGCACCCCCATCGCATCGGCCGTGATGCTCTCGCTCCTGAGCCTGGCCATGCAGGCGCAGGCACAGGGCGCTGCCTCCGCCTCCCCGGCCCGGCCCGCGGCGCCGCCGGTTCCCGCCCAGGCCGAGCCGGCGCAGCTGCAGCTGCAGTCCATCGAGGTCACCGCCAACCGCCGCATCGAGAAGCTCGAGAAGGTGCCGCAGTCGATCAGCGTGATCAGCATGGAGGACATCGAGCGCAGGAACGTGCGCGAGTTCGAGGACCTGACCACGGTCGCACCGGCGCTGACGATCTCCACCGGCACCCAGGTCGGCACCAACAGCATCAACATGCGCGGCATCGGCACCACGTCGAACAACCTCGGCATCGAGGGCGACGTGGCGGTGATCCTGGACGATCTGCCCTTCGCGCAGCCCCAGCAGGCCTTCAAGGACCTGCACGACGTCGCCCGCATCGAGGTGCTCAAGGGTCCGCAGAGCACGCTGTTCGGCAAGAGCTCCATTGCCGGGGCGGTCGTCGTCACCACGGCGCCCATCGGCAGCGGCCCGCTGAGGACCAAGCTGTCGGCCTACCGGACCAGCGACCACGAGTACCGGCTCGCCGGATCGCTGAGCGGGCGCGTCGGCGAGCGCGTGGGCCTGCGCCTGTCGGCCAGCAAGAGCGACTTCCGCGGCCTGCTGCGCAACCTCACCACCGGCGGCTACATGAACGGCTCGGGCGGCGAGAACTTCAACGCCAAGCTCGAGTGGAACGTCAACAACGACTTCGACGTCTCGCTGTACGGCTTCTACAGCGACTCCAAGGCCACGGGCAACACCTCGGTGCTGATCTCGATGGACAACCGCGAGGGCAGCCTGATCCGCAACAACCCCAACCTGACCAACACCATCATCTTCCGCGGCATCACGCCGAGCAAGCGCAACCGCAACGTGCGCCTGGACGACGAGTCCTCGCTGGCGCAGAAGGACTGGGGCACGGCGCTGCGCATGAACTACGTCTTCCCGGACAAGTCCGCGCTGGCCGGGCACACCTTGACCTCGATCACCGGCTTCAACTCCAACGACTCGAACGACCGGCGCGACAACGACGGCCACGACCTCGTCATCGCCCAGTACATCCCGCTGACCAACGCCGCCGGCGTCACCGCGCCCAGCTCGCAGCCCTCGGGCCTGAAGGAGACCGCGCAGATCAACGGCCTGGCCTTCATCAAGACCTACACCCAGGACCTGCGGCTGACTTCGCCAGACAGCGGCAACTTCCGCTACCTGCTCGGCCTGTGGTACGCCAAGACATCGCTTGAGCGCTTCTACCTGCGCGGCATCTACGGCATCAAGCCGACCAACTACACCAACTACGAGACCACCTCGGACGTGCAGAACCTGGCGCTGTACGCGAACTCCACCTGGGAGTTCAGGCCCAGGCACACGCTGACGCTGGGTGGCCGCCTCAACCGCGAGACGAACAACTACACGTTCACCACCATCAGCGCGCTGGCCGCGACGGCACCGGCCAACACCCCCTACACGCCGTACCACCACTACGTGGCACCCGAGCACTCCGAGAGCGCCTTCACCGGCAAGGCCGCCTACGCCTACAGCGTCAGTGCCGAGACCATGGTCTACGCCAGCTACGCCACGGGGCGCAAGGGCGTGGCCTACGACATGACCAGCGGCGCCAACAACAAGAACGTCTTCAACTTCCTGCCGCTGGCCGCCGAGACCGCCGAGAGCGTGGAGTTGGGCCTGAAGGCCAACCTGCTGGGCAACCGCGCGACGCTGAACGTGGCGCTGTTCCACAGCGACTTCAAGAACTACCAGGCCTCGTCGACGCAGACCTTCAGCGACGGCAGCTCGGCCAGCGTGCTGTACGGCATCCCCGAGGTGCAGACCAAGGGCTTCGAGGTCGACTTCAAGATCCTCGCCAGCCGCCAGCTGACGCTGGCCGCCAACTACGCCTACACCGAGGCCACGATCACCGACTGGCCCTTCGGCGCCTGCTACAGCGGCCGTCCCGGCTGCACCACCACGCCGCCCAACCCGCGCAACCCCACGGCCAGCTACTACAACGGCGCCGGCTTCAAGATGCCCAACTCGCCGCGCCACAAGGGTCTGGTCAGCGCCCAGTACAGCAGCAACCTGGGGCCCTTCAAGGCGAGCTACAACGCGCAGGTGCGCAGCCAGTCCGACGTGCTGGGCAACATCGACCAGAACCCCACGCACTTCCGCCCGGGCATCACCATCGTCGACGCCGGCATGTCGCTGGCCACGCGCGACAACCGCTACAAGCTCTCGCTGGGCGTGCGCAACCTGTTCGACAAGCAGTACGCCACCGGCGGCCAGGGCGGCGTGGTCGGCACCTTGTTCGCCCCAACCGGCGCACCGTCGTCGGCCAACATCGCGCAGAACGGCTGGAAGCCCGCACGCGACGCGTTCCGCTACTACACGGTGCGCTTCGACATGAACTTCTGATGCCGCGGCGGGCGGCGGGTGCTGCCCGCCGCCCGCCCCGCGCCCCTGCCGAAGGAACGGCCCCGGCGAGAGGCCTGCGCCCTTGGGGCCGGCGCTTCAGCGCCTGCCGCGGCGGGGCGTTGGGCTGCTGGCGGCTGCAGACGCCGGCGGCGGCGCCGACGACGCGCGCTGCACCAGTTCCGGCATGAACACCAGCTGCTGCGAGCCGCCTGCCCCGTCGTTCATGCGGGCCAGGACACGCTCCACCGCGGCCTCGGCCATCGCCTGCAGAGGCTGCCGCACCGTGCTCAGCGTGGGGCTGACGTAGCGGCCGAGAAACAGGTCGTCGATGCCCACCACCGACGCATCATCCGGCACGCGCAGCCCGGCCTCGTGGAGCCCGGCCAGGACACCAACCCCGGCCATGTCGTTCATCGCCACCCAGCCGGTGGCGCGCTCCCCCTGGCGGACCAGATCCAGCGCGGCGCTGCGCCCGACCTCGGCCATCTCACCTTCCTCGTACTGGCTGCGCGACGCGGCTACATGCTCGACAAACTCGACGCCTGCACGCTCACAGGCGGCGCGAGCGCCCGCCAGGCGCGCGACCCGGTTCTGCGAGCGCAACACGGGCGACACATAGACCAGGCGACGGTGGCCGAGGGCGATCAGATGCTCGGCGGCCATGGTGCCGGCACGGCGGTTGTCCATGGACACGAAGTCCATCGCCAGGCTGGTGTTCTCGGAGGTGCGGTCGAAGCCCAGCACCGCCATGCCGGCGGCAATCATGGGCTCCAGGTGTTCCTGCCCTTGCAGCGCCGAACCGACGATCACGCCGCGAATGCCCTGCGCCATGAAGGCCTGTGCATAGGCCAGCTCACGGTCGGGATCGCGCTGCGTGTTGCACAACACCACGCCGTAGCCGCGATCCTGGGCCGCCGCCTCGACCCAGCGCGCCAGCGTGCCGAAGAAGGGGTTGGCAATGGACGGCACCAGCAGTCCCAGCATGGGCATGTGGCCGGTCTTCAACTGGCGCGCCGACTGGTTGGGCCTGAAGCCCAGCGTCTCGATGGCCTGGCGCACACGCTGCAGCGTCTCCTGGCGCATGCGGTTCTCGCGGCCGTTGAGCACATTGGACACCGTGCTCACCGACACCTCGGCCAGGCGGGCCACATCCTGGATGGTGGCGACGGCGGTGGCCGCGGGGCGCCGGGGTTTGGGCTCGTTGCGGAGCAGGCTCATGGCGGATGCAGTAGGCGGCGTGGCGCAGGAAGGGGCGGCGGTAGAGCAGCCGGCGTGGCAAAGTGTACCGTTACACAGCGGCGCCCGGGCCGGGCCGTGGCGGCTTGCCGCTCAGGGCGCCGCCCAGCCGGCCACCGGCTCGGCGCGGCCGCTGCGTGCGCTGGCCAGCAGCGCCTGCAGCGTGGCCATGTTGTCCAGGCTCAGCCGGGTGTCCAGGTCGGGCTCGGCCACCGGCGCGCCGTGGCGCACCAGCGCGGCGAAGTGCTCGGCCTCGTAGCGGAAGCCGTTGCCGCGTTCGAAGGCCTGCGCCTCCAGCGCCCGCTGCCAGCCGGGGCTGCGGCGCAGGCGCAGCACGCCCAGGCGCTCGTCGTGGGTGTGGTTCTGGTAATCGGTCTCGATCACCCCCTGGGTGCCGACGATCAGCGCGCTGCGCTGCAGCGCCGCGTCCATCGCGCAGCCGATCTGCGCCACGGCGCCGCCCTCGTAGTGCACGCTGCCGGTGAGGCCCAGGTCCACGCCGGTCGAACCCCAGCGCGCCTGCGCCAGCACGGCGAGCGGCCGCCGCCCCACGGCCAGCCGCGCCAGGCTGACGGCGTAGCAGCCGGCGTCCAGCAGCGCGCCGCCGCCCAGCGCCGGGTCCAGGCGGATGTTGGGTCCGTCGGCCAGGCTGAAGCCGAAGTAGGCCTGCACCTGACGCACCTCGCCGATGGCGCCGTCGGCGACCAGCCGCTGCATCAGCAGCGTCTGCGGCTGGTAGCGGTAGGGGAAGGCCTCGAGCAGCACGCGCCCGCACTGGCGCGCCGTGGCGAACAGCGCCAGCGCCTGCGCCAGGTCCAGCGTCAGCGGCTTCTCGCACAGCACGTGCAGCCCGGCGCGCAGCGCCCGCTCGCTCCACTCGGCGTGCAGGCTGTTGGGCAGCGGGTTGTAGACGGCATCCAGCCCGGGGTCGGCCAGCAGCGCCTCGTAGCCGGCGTGGGCGCGGGCGATGCCATGGCGCGCGGCGAAGGCCTCGGCCCGCGCGCCGTCGCGGCTGGCCACGGCGTCCACGCGCACGGCGTCGCTGCCGCGCAGGCCGGCGACGAATCCCTCGGCGATGCCGGCGCAACCCAGCACGCCCAGGCGCAGCGCAGACGGAGGGGCAGCGGGCATGGTGTTCTCCTTCGTCGGTCGAGCTAGATCAGGCGCCGCCCGGCGAACGGCTACGGAATGCCCAGCAGCTTGTGCGTCTGCAGGCTCAGCCGCCAGCGCGGGTGGGCCAGGCACCAGGCCACGGCGGCGGCGGTGTGCTGCTCGCGTTGCGGGCCGTCCATGGGCTGCAGGTAGAAGCGCTCGAAGTCCAGGCCCTCGAAGCGCCCGGGCATGGCCAGCGGCTGCGGGAACACCAGCTTCAGCTCCTGCCCGCCGCGCTGCACCAGTGGTGCGTCGGCCTTGGGGCTGACACAGACCCAGTCGATGCCGGGCGGCGCCGGCAGCGTGCCATTCGTCTCGACGGCGATCTCGAAGCCCGCCGCATGCAGCGCGGCGATGGCCGCCTCGTCCAGCTGCAGCAGCGGCTCGCCGCCGGTGCACACCACCAGCGGGCGACCCGGCACGTCGGCAGGCCACTTCGCGGCCACCGCCGTGGCCAGCGCCGCTGCGTCGGCGAACTTGCCGCCGCCCGGGCCGTCGGTGCCGACGAAGTCGGTGTCGCAGAAGCTGCAGACGGCGGTGGCGCGGTCGGCCTCGCGCCCGCTCCACAGGTTGCAGCCGGCGAAGCGGCAGAACACCGCGGCGCGGCCGGCCTGGCCGCCCTCGCCCTGCAGCGTGTAGAAGATCTCCTTGACCGCGTAAGTCATCGCGCGTGCCCCACGAAGGCCGTCACAGCGGCAGCGGCGCGCCGTGCCGGCTGGCGGTGACGCCGGCCTCGCGCGTCTGCAGCAGGTCCACGCGGTCCAGCTGCGGCAGCCGGGCCTGGGCATGGCCCAGCACCCAGCTGGCCAGGCTGGCGCAGTCGTTGTCGGGCAGGTCGGCGATCTGATGCAGCGGCTGGTGGTCCAGCGCGCGGAACAGCGGCTCGAACAGGCGCTTCACGTCGCCGAAGTCCACCGTCCAGCCCAGCACGGCGTCCAGTGGCGCGCACAGGTGCAGGCGCAGCCGGTAGGTGTGGCCGTGGATGCGGCGCAGCGCGTGGCCGGCCGGCGCGCGGCGCAGCTGCAGCGCGGCGTCCAGCGTCAGGTCCTTCCAGATGCGCCACCGCGCGCCGTCGTGCGCCGCGCCGCTGCTGGGCGTCTCGAACACCATCACCCAGCGCAGCCCCGGCAGCACGGGCAGCAGGCGCTGCCAGATCCAGCCGGCCAGCACCTCGCTGGTGGGGTTGTGCAGCCCGGGCAGCTCGTTGAGCAGCACGGCGTCCAGCTCGGCATGCAGCGGCGCCCAGGCGGCGTCTATGGCGTCGGCCACCTCGGCCGCGGCGCGGCCGCCGGCGTCCACCTGCAGCTGCAGCTCGAAGCCATGGCCGTGCAGCCGGCCGCAGGGGTGGCCGGGCGGTACATGGGGCAGCCGGTGCGCGGCCTGGAAGTCGTGGCGGCGCCAGACCTGCAGCGCGCCGTCGGCCTCCAGCACCACGCCGCTGCGCGCGTTGCTGTGCACCGCCACGCGCGCCAGCCCAGGCGCGGCCAGGTGGCGCTGCAGCCAGCGCGCCAGCGCCTCGTCGCCGGCCTCGCCGACCACGTCGTTGAGCAGGCGATGGTCCAGGCGGGCGGTCAGCGCCTGCAGTTCCTGCTGCAGATGCTGCAGCTCGCCGCCGGGGAACGGCGCCCAGTCGGGCGGCAGTGCACAGGCCACCTGGGCGACGAAGCCATGGCCGTGCAGCCGCGCCTTGGGGTGGCCGGCGGCCAGGCCGTCCAGCCGGCGCGCCGATTCGAAGCCGGCCGAGGCGCGGTGCAGGATCTGCGGCAGCGCGGTGTTCATCGCGTTCAGGCCAGCCCGTGGCGCTGCAGCAGCGGGTCGGGCACGCCGGCCTCGGCAAAGCCCTTGGCGCGCAGCGCACAGGCGTCGCACTGGCCGCAGGGCCGGCCGTCGTCGCCGGGGTCGTAGCAGCTGCTGGTGAGCGCGTAGTCCACGCCCAGGCGTTGGCCCTCGCGCACGATGTCGGCCTTGCTCATCGCGATCAGCGGCGCATGGATCTTCAGCCGCTGCGCGCCCTCGACGCCGGCGCGCGTGGCCAGGTTGGCCATCGCCTCGTAGGCGGCGATGTACTCGGGCCGGCAATCGGGGTAGCCGGAGTAGTCCAGCGCGTTGACGCCGATGAAGATGTCCAACGCGCCCAGGGTCTCGGCCCAGGCCAGCGCGAAGCTCAGGAACACGGTGTTGCGCGCCGGCACGTAGGTCACCGGGATGCCCTGCGCCATCTCGGCGCCGCTGCGGCCCTTGGGCACGGCGATGGCGTCGCTGGTCAGCGCAGAGCCGCCGAACTCGCGCAGGTCGATCTGCGCCACCACATGCCGGGCCGCGCCCAGCGCGGCGGCCACGGCGGCGGCGGCCTGCAGCTCGTGCTGGTGGCGCTGGCCATAGCGGAAGCTCAGCGCGTGCGGCGCGTAGCCCTGCGCGTGCGCCATCGCCAGCACGGTGGTGGAGTCGAGGCCGCCGGACAGCAACACGACGGCGGGCTTGCGGATGGAGGCGGAGGACATGGCGGTTCGGGGCGGCGCGGTGCGCCGGTTGGCGGCCGCGAAGGGCGGCCGGCGAACCCGGCGCCGAGGTCGGCGAAGGCGGCGGCACGGCGCGCAGCCCACATTGTGCCGCGTGGGGCGGCGGGCCCCGAGGGGCCCCGTCGATCGGCACCGAGGTTCGGCCCCGTCGTTCAGCCCGGATCGCCGCCCCGTTGCGCCCAGGCCGCGTCCAGCCGTGCCACCAGCTCGTCGCGCGTCCAGCCCTGCCCCGGGCTTTGCGCGGCGTCCAGCAGGCGCGCCAGCAGCGCGTCGACCACCCGCGTGCCCTCCCAGCGCGAGCCGCTGAGCCGGCGCAGCGGCGGGCGCTCGGCGTCGAGCAGCGCGACGATCTGCGCCGCCACCGCCTCGGGCGGCTGCGCGCGGCGGTTGCCGGCCGACTCGGGCGCGGACTCGTCGAAGGCCCGCGGCGGGGCGTCCAGCGCGCGCAGCGCCGGTGCGGCCCAGGGCTCGAAGAACGGCGGCGGCGTGGCGCGCAGCCGCGCCTCGGTGCCGCTGCGCGCCTTGCCGGCCATGCCGGTGGCCACGGCGCCGGGCTGGATCAGCGTGGTCCACAGGCCCAGCGGCGCCAGCTCCTGGCGCAGGCAGTCGGCCCAGGCCTCCAGCGCGAACTTGCTCATCGTGTAGGGGCCGTAGAGCGGCTGGGTGATGCTGCCGCCCATCGACGACACCACCAGCACCCGCGCACCGGCGCCGGCGCGCTGCAGGGCGGGCAGCAGCGCGCGGGTGACGCGGTGCACGCCGACCACGTTCACCTCCAGGACGCGCTGCAGCTCGGCCTCGGTCCAGGCCGCCAGCGGGCCCATCTCGCCCAGAGCGGCGCTGTGCACGATGGCGTGCAGCGCCACGCCCTCGGCGTGCAGCCGCGCCGCGGCCGCCGCCACCTGCGCCGCGTCGGCGACATCCAGCGCCAGCGGCAACGCACCCAGCGCCGCCAGCGTGTCCAGGTCGGCTGCGGCCCGAGCCCCGGCCCAGACGGTATCGCCGCGCGCCCGCAGTGCCTTCACCGTGGCCAGCCCGATGCCGCTGCCGGCGCCGGTGACCAGCATGGCGCGGACGGTGTGCCGGGTCATGCCGCGCCCCTTGCCGGCTGCGCGCGACCGCCCGGTGCGCCCGGATCGCCCAGCTCATCGAGGATGGGACAGTCGGGCCGCTGGTCGCCGGCGCAGCAATGCGCCAGGTGGGCCAGCGTGGCGCGCATCTGCTGCATCTCGGCCAGGCGGCGGTCGAGGTCGGCCACATGCGCCAGCGCGATGCGCTTGACGTCGGCGCTGGCGCGGCGGCGGTTCTGCCACAGCTTGAGCAGCTCGGTGATCTCGGCGATCGAGAAGCCCAGGTCGCGCGCGCGGCGGATGAAGCGCAGCGTGTGCAGCTCGCGCTCGCCGTAGAGCCGGTAGCCGGCCTCGGTGCGCGGCACGCGCGGCAGCAGGCCCAGGCTCTCGTAGTGGCGCACCATCTTGGCCGAGACGCCGCTGCGTTCGGCGGCCTGGCCGATGTTCATCGTGGCGGTGCCGGCGCCATCGGTGTCCGCGCTCATCGTGCCTCCCCGCGCCAGCGGCGCAGCAGCAGGGCATTGGCGACCACGCTGACGCTGCTGAAGGCCATCGCCGCGCCGGCGATCACCGGGCTGAGCAGCCCCAGCGCCGCCGCCGGAATGCCCACGGTGTTGAAGACGAAGGCCCAGAACAGGTTCTGCCGGATCTTGGCGCTGGTGCGGCGCGAGATGTCGATCGCATCGGCCACCAGGCGCAGGTCGCCGCGCATCAGCGTCACGCCGGCGGCATGCATGGCCACGTCGGTGCCGGTGCCCATCGCGATGCCCACGTCGGCCGCGGCCAGCGCCGGGGCGTCGTTGATGCCGTCGCCCACCATCGCCACGCGCGGCCTCTTGGCACCCGCCGCCGGCCGCAGCTCGGCCACGATGCGCGCCTTGTCGGCAGGCAGCACCTCGGCGCGCACGTCGTCCACGCCCAGCTCGCGGCCCACGGCCTGGGCCGCGCCCCTGGAGTCGCCCGAGACCAGCACCGTGCGCACGCCCAGCGCACGCAGCGCGGCCAGCGCCTCGGCGGCGGCGGGCTTCACCGTGTCGCCGAAGCTGAGCAGCCCGCGCAGCGTGGCGCGGCCCTGCGCATCGACCTCGGCCAGCGCCGAGACGCTGCGGCCCTGCGCCGCCTCGGCGTCGGCCCGGGCCTGCAGCGGCGCCAGGTCCACGCCCAGCTCGCGCATCCAGCGCAGGCTGCCCAGGCGCAGCGCGCGGCCCGAGACCCGGCCGGCGACGCCGCGGCCCGGCTCGGCGCGCAGGTCCTGGGCAAGGTCGGCAGCGATGCCCGCGTCGCTGGCCGCTTGCAGCACCGCGCGCGCCAGCGGGTGCTCGCTGCCGCCCTGCAGCGCCGCCGCATCGGCCAGCAGCGCGGCGTGGCCGACACCGGCCGCCGGCTCGGCCAGCGCCAGCCGCGGCCGCCCCTCGGTCAGCGTGCCGGTCTTGTCGAAGGCCACCACGCCCACCTCGTGGGCCAGTTCCAGCGCCTGCGCGTCCTTGATCAGGATGCCGCGCTGCGCCGCCACGCCCATGCCGGCCATCAGCGCCGCCGGCGTGGCCAGGCCCAGCGCGCAGGGGCAGGCGATGACCAGCACGGCCACGGCGTTCAGCACCGCCGCCGTCCAGTTGCCGGTGCCCAGGCCCCAGCCCAGCAGCGTCAGCGCCGCCACCGCCACCACCGCCGGCACGAACACCGCGGCGACACGGTCGACCAGCGCCTGGATCGGCGCCTTCGCCGCCTGCGCCGATTCGACCAGCCGCACGATGCGCGCCAGCGTGCTCTCGGCACCCACCGCCGTGGTGCGCAGCCGCAGCAGGCCCTCGGCGTTGACGGCGCCGCCGGTCACGGCGTCGCCCTCGCTGCGCGGCTGCGGCAGGCTCTCGCCGGTGATCAGGCTCTCGTCGACATGGCTGCGCCCGTGCACGACCACGCCGTCGACGGCGATGCGCTCGCCGGGGCGCACCACGACGATGTCGCCCACGCGCACCTGGGCCAGCGGCAGCTCGGCCTCGGCGCCGTCGCGGTGCACGCGCGCCGTCTCGGGGCGCAGCGCCTGCAGCGCGCGGATGGCCGCGGTGGTCTGGCGCTTGGCGCGCGCCTCCAGCCACTTGCCCAGCAGCACCAGCGTGATCACCGCCGCCGAGGCCTCGAAGTACAGGTGCGGGTTGCCCGGCTCGTCCAGCAGGTGGTACAGGCTCAGCCCGTAGGCGGCGCTGGTGCCCATGGCCACCAGCAGGTCCATGTTGCCGCTGCCGGCGCGCAGCGCCCCCCAGCCGGCGCGGTAGAAGCGCCAGCCCAGCCAGAACTGCACCGGCGTGGCCAGCAGCCATTGCCAGACGCCGTCGATCATCCAGTGGCGGCCGGCCAGCATGCCCAGCATCGGCAGCACCAGCGGCGCCGACAGCAGCGCTGCCAGCGCCACGCGGCGGCCCTCGCTGAGCCAGGGGCCGCGCGGCGGCGCGTCAGCGGCGCCGGCCTCGGCAGCCGCCGGCTCCGGCCCCAGCGCGTAGCCAGCGTGCTCCAGCGCGGCGGCGGCGGCGGCGCGCAGATCGGCGCGCGCGGCGGCATCGTCGGCACGCGCGGCCAGCTGCAGGTGCGCGCGCTCGGTGGCCAGGTTGACCTGCACCTCCAGCACGCCGGGCACGGCGGCCAGCGCCTTCTCGACGCGGCCCACGCAGCTGGCGCAGGTCATGTCGGCCACCGGCAGCGTCATCTCGCTGCGGGCCAGCTCGTAGCCGGCGTCGTGCAGGGCCTGGCCCAGCTTCGCGGCGTCGAAGCCGGCACCCGGCTGCACATGCAGCGTCTCGGTGGCCAGGTTGACCCGCGCCTGCGCCACGCCGGGCAGCGCGGCGGCGGCCTTCTCGACGCGGCCCACGCAGCTGGCGCAGCTCATGCCCTCGACGGCGAAGGCCTGTTCGTCGTCGGCGGGTGGGCGCAGCGGCGCGGCCAGGGCGGCGGTGGTGTTCATGGTGGGCCTCGAAAGCTGTCAGAGCCTGCAGTCTCGACCTTGACATCATGGCAGAGTCAAGCGCCGATTCATCGCCACCTCGAAGGCCTGGGCTACAGTGTCCGCCTGCCGGCCCGCGTCGAGGCCGCTGCCGCGGCGCGCCACACGCCCGCCCCTGCTGGGAGGAGATCGCGATGGACAACAGCGAGCAGCCGGCGGTTGCCGACGGCGCCGGGCTGCTGGCGCGTGCCGCGCGCGCCCTGGGCCTGCGCCGCGCCGGCGAGGGGGTCGCGGCGGCCGCCCTGCCCCATCCGGCCCTGGCCCCGCATGCCGCCAAGCTGTGCAGCGCCGCCGAGGCCGTGGGCTGCGTGCGGCCCGGCGACCATGTGTTCGTCGGCAGCGCCTGCGCCACGCCGCGCGGCCTGCTGGCGGCGCTGGAGGTGCGCGAGCCGGCGCCGTCCGACGTCGAGCTGGTGCACTTCCTCACCGACCAGGCGCTGCCGCCGGCGGCCGACGGCCAGCGCCGCACGCGCTTCCGCCACCGCGCCTTCTTCGTCGGCAGCGACCTGCGCGACGCCGTGCAGCGCGAGTGCGTGGACTACGTGCCGGTGTCGCTGGCCGCCGTGCCGCGGCTGATCGAGATCGGCCGCATCCCGGTGGACGTGGCCTTCGTGCAGGTCTCGCTGCCCGACGCCTTCGGCTACGTCAGCCTGGGCGTCTCGGTGGACATCGCGCCGGCGGCGGTGGCGCGCGCCCGCGTGGTGGTGGCCGAGGTGCTGCCGCAGATGCCACGCACGCGCGGCGACAGCCTGCTGCATGTCGATGCCATCCAGCACCTGGTCTGGACCGACACGCCGGTGATCGAGTACCGCCACCCGGCGGTACCGGTGCCGGTGGCCGAGCGCATCGCGCGCTACGTCAGCGGGCTGATCGACGACGGCGCCACGCTGCAGGCCGGCGCCGGGCGCATCCCGCACGAGGTGCTGGCGCTGCTGCACGAGCACCGCGACCTGGGCATCCACAGCGACGTGGTCACCGACGCGCTGCTGCCGCTGCTGCGCGCCGGCGTGGTCAACGGCCGGCGCAAGAGCCACGAGCGCGGCCGCGTCGTCGCCAGCTACGCGATGGGCAGCCGCGAGCTGTACGCGCTGCTCGACGACAACCCGCTGTTCCGCTTCAAGCCCATAGACGCCGTGGCGCGGGTGGACATCGTCGCCGCGCAGCAGCAGATGGTGGCGCTGGCCCAGGCCTTCAGCATCGACCTCACGGGCCAGGTCTGCATGGACCGGCTGGACGGCCAGGACTATGGCGGCGTCGCGGCGCAGGCCGAGTTCCTGCGCGGCGCCGCCGCCAGCCCCGGCGGCAAGGCCATCGTCTGCCTGGCCGCCACCGATGGCGGCCCGGGCCATGGCCAGCCGCGCATCCGCGCCCGGCTGGAGCCGGGCGAGGCCGCCGCCATCGCGCGCAGCGACCTGCACTTCGTGGTCACCGAGTACGGCGTGGCCTACCTGTTCGGCAAGTCGCTGCGCGAGCGCGCGCTGGCGCTGATCGCCATCGCCCACCCGGCGCACCGCGAGGCGCTGCTGGCCGCGGCGCGCGAGCAGGGGCTGCTGCCGGCCGACGCGGCGCTGCCGCGCTCCTACGCCTACGCCGCGCAGGACGAGCGGCGCCTCACGCTGAAGGACGGCAGCACGCTGCTGATGCGCCCGGCCACCGCCGCCGACGCCGACGGCATCCGCGCACTGTTCCACAGCCTCAGCGAGCGCGACGTCTACACGCGCTTCTTCCGCCGCATCCGCGGCCTGTCCGACCGCGACGTGCAGCGCCTGTGCAACCTGGACCACGAGCGCGAGGTCGGCTTCGTCGCCGTGCTGGGCGATCGCGAGGCGCCGCAGGTGGTGGCGCATGCCTGCTACTTCGTCGACCCGTCGACCAACCTGGCCGAGACTGCCTTCATGGTCAGCCCGGCGCTGCGCGGCCGCGGCCTGGCCAGCGCGGCGCAGCGGCGCATGGTCGAGCATGCCCGCGCGCGCGGCGTGCGCGGCTTCGTCGCCGACGTGCTGGCCACCAACACCGAGATGATCCGCCTGGCCCATGCCGCCGGCGCGCAGGTGCGCACCGAGAGCGAGGGCAGCAGCGTGCGCATCACGGCGCTGTTCGAGGCCGAGGGCGCGGCGGCGCCGCCCGGCGACGACCTGCTCGACGGCGCGCTGGGCCCGGGTGCCGGCTGATCCCTTGCTGCGCTATCCGCCTATGCAACAGGTGGGCTTGACCTTGCCCTGATGGCAGGCTCCAGACTGCCGCCATCCATCCACCCCGGAGTGCCCCGATGCTCGAGTTCCAGATCCCCAACATGACCTGCGGCCACTGCGTGAAGGCCGTCACCGCGGCGGTGAAGGCTGCCGACCCCCAGGCCCAGGTGCAGTGCGACCTGGCCCAGCACCGGGTGCAGGTGGACACCGGCGTGGCGCGCGAGGCGGTGGTGGCCAAGCTGGCCGAGGCGGGTTACCAGCCGGCCTGAGTCCCGGGGCGACGGGCGGCGCCGGAGCCCGCGCGTCAAGCCCCCGGCGCGGCGGCGCGGGCCGCCGCCGCGCCAGTACACTGCGCCCCCCGCTCCCAGGCCGCCGTGCCGGAGGCGGGCGAATCCCATGGCCGGCATCCACATCACCGACATCGAGGCCGCCATCAACTGGTGGCGCGAGCGCTCGCCCTCGCCCGACGGCGTCGTCGCCTGCCCCGAGGTGGGGGCGCTGGCCGAGGTCTATGCGCTGCTCGTCTACTACCGCGAGACGCTGTGCGACGAGGCGACGATGCCGGCGCGCGCCCGCGACGCCTGGCTGGCCTGGTACGCCAGCACGCCCGACGCACCCTGCATCGCGATCTGCTCCACCAGCCAGGGCGACGCCGTGTGCAAGGGCTGCGGCCGGACCTTCGACGAGGTGCAGCACTGGCCGGGCCTGAGCCCGGCCGAGAAGCGCGCCGTCTGGCGCCGCATCACCCTGGAAGGCAAGGCCTGGCGCTTCAACCGCTACGCCGAGCGCGCGCGCCAGGCCACTGGCGCCGACCACCCCGACGCCGCCGGCCTCGGCGATCCGCCCCGGCCCGCAGGCCCGGCCGCGTGAACACCGCCCAAGCCACCGGCTGGCGCCACAGCGCCCGCCGGCTGCTCCCGCTGACCTGGCCGGTGCTGGTGGGCCAGCTGTCGCTGCTGGCCTATTCCACCATCGACACCGTGCTGGTGGCGCGCCACAGCCCCGAGGACCTGGCGGCGCTGGCGGTGGGCGCGGCGGCCTACATCACGGTGTTCATCGGGCTGATGGGCATCGTGCTGGCGCTGTCGCCCATCGTCGGCCAGCTGCATGGCGCCGGGCGCGACGCCGAGGCCGGCCGCCAGGCGCACCAGGCGGTGTGGCTGGCGCTGTTCGTCGCCGTGCCGGCGGCGGCGCTGCTGGCCTTCCCGGCGCCCTTCCTGGCCTGGGCCCAGGCCGGGCCCGAGGTCGAGGCCAAGGTGCGTGGCTACCTGCTGGCGCTGGCGGTCTCGGTGCCGGCCTCGCTGCTGTTCACCTGCTACCGCGCCTTCAACGTGGCGGTGTCGCGGCCCAAGGCGGTGATGGTGCTGCAGCTGGGCAGCCTGGGCGTCAAGCTGCCGCTGTCGCTGCTGCTGGTGGGCGGCGCGCCGGCCCTCGGCCTGCCGGCGCTGGGTGCCACCGGCTGCGGCATCGCCACCGCCGTCGCGATGTGGGCCCAGTTGATCGTGGCCGCGTGGTGGATGCGCCGCGACCCGTTCTACACGCCCTTCCAGCTGATGGGCCGCGGGCTGGACCGGCCCGACGGGGCCGCGCTGCGCGCGATGGTGGCGCTGGGGCTGCCCTTGGGCGGGGCGATCCTGATCGAGGTCACCGGCTTCAGCTCGATGGCGCTGTTCATAGCCCGGCTGGGGGCCACGCCCGCCGCCGGCCACCAGCTGGCGGTGAACCTGGTGTCGCTGCTGTTCATGCTGCCGATGGCGCTGGCCACCGGCGCCAGCACGCTGGTGGCGCAGGCGCTGGGCCGCGGTGACGGCGCCGACGCGCGCCGCGTGGGGTGGCATGCGGTGGGGCTGGCCGCGGCGATCAGCGGCGTGCTGGGCGCGGCGCTGTACGCGGCGCGACAGCCGGTGCTGGCGCTGTACACCGACGACGCCGCGGTGCTGGCCGCGGCGCTGCCGCTGCTGGCCTGGGTGGCGTTGTTCCACCTGGCCGACGCGGCGCAGATCACCTGCAACTTCGTGCTGCGCGCCTACAAGGTGGCCACGGCGCCGATGGTGATCTACGTGGCCTCGCTGTGGGGCGTGGGCATAGGTGGCGGGTACCTGCTGGCCTTCGACCGCCTAGGCATCACGCCGCCGGCGCTGCTCGGCGCGCCGGGCTTCTGGTTCGCGTCGACGGTGGGCCTGGTGCTGGCGGCGCTGGCGCTGCTGGTGCTGCTGCGCTGGGTGGCGCGGCAGCGCGCGCTGGAACACTGATCGCCGGGGTTCAGCCCCCGTCGTCCAGCCGCACCCAGACCTGCCCGCCCTCGGCCTTGGCCGCGTGCGCGCGCACCGACCAGGCCGGGTCCTCCAGGCACTCGCCGGTGTGCAGGTCGATGTGGTTCTTGTACAGCGGCGACGCCACCACCAGCCTGCCACCCAGCGTGCCCAGCAGGCCGCGCGCCAGCACGCTGGCGCCGCTCTTGGGGTCGATGTTGTCGATGGCATGCAGGGTGTCGCCGGGCGTGCGGAACACCGCCACATGGCGGCCCTGCACCAGGGCCGCGACGCCGGTGTCGGGCAGGATGTCGGCCAGCGCGCACACCGGTGTCCAGTCGGCGCCGGCGCTTGCGGGGGCGGGTGCGGGGTGGCGCATGGCGGTCGGGTTCTCGGAGGGCATCAGGTCGGCGACGGCGTTCACTCGGCGGCCTCCGGCGCAGCTTCGCGCCTGTCTTCCCGTTCATCGTCGCGCGCCGGCCGGATCTGGCCGCGCTCCTGCACGAACACGATGCGCTCGTCGGGGGCGTCGCTGTTGACGAAGCTGCGGAAGCGGCGGCGCACCGCCGGGTCGGTGACGGCCGTCTTCCACTCGCACTGGTAGCTGTCGACGACGGCCTGCATCTGCGCCTCGAGCTCGGCGGCCAGGCCCAGGCTGTCGTCGATGACGACGGCCTTCAGGTAGTCCAGCCCGCCCTCGAGGTTCTCGCGCCAGGTGCTGGTGCGCTGCAGCCGGTCGGCGGTGCGCACGTAGAACATCAGGAAGCGGTCGATCAGGCGGATCAGCGTGTCGCGGTCCAGGTCGGCGGCCAGCAGCTCGGCGTGGCGCGGCTTCATGCCGCCGTTGCCGCACACGTACAGGTTCCAGCCCTTGTCGGTGGCGATCACGCCCACGTCCTTGCCCTGGGCCTCGGCGCATTCGCGGGTGCAGCCCGAGACGGCGAACTTGATCTTGTGCGGCGCGCGCAGGCCCTTGTAGCGGTTCTCCAGCGCGATGGCCAGGCCGACGCTGTCGTCCACGCCGTAGCGGCACCAGGTGCTGCCGACGCAGCTCTTCACCGTGCGCAGCGCCTTGCCGTAGGCGTGGCCGCTCTCGAAGCCGGCGGCGATCAGCTCCTCCCAGATGAAGGGCAGCTGCTCGACGCGCGCGCCGAACAGGTCCACGCGCTGGCCGCCGGTGATCTTGGTGTAGAGGCCGTACTTCCTGGCCACCTGGCCGACGGCGATCAGGCCCTCGGGCGTGACCTCGCCGCCGGGCATGCGCGGCACCACGCTGTAGCTGCCGTCCTTCTGGATGTTGCCCAGGTAGTAGTCGTTGCTGTCCTGCAGCTTGGCCAGTTCGGGCTTGAGCACGAAGTGATTCCAGCAGCTGGCCAGGATGCTGGCCACCGCGGGCTTGCACACGTCGCAGCCGCCGCCGCGGCCATGCGCGGCCAGCAGTGCGTCGAAGGTCTTGAAGCCGCCCACGCGCACCAGGTGGTACAGCTCCTGGCGCGAGTGGGCGAAGTGTTCGCAGACATGGTTGTTCACGGCCAGGCCCAGGCGGCCCATCTCGGCCTTCATCACCTGGGTGGCCAGCGGCACGCAGCCGCCGCAGGTGCTGCCGGCCTTGGTGCAGGCCTTGATCTGGCCGATCGTCGTCGCGCCTTCGCCCACCGCGGCGCAGATGGCCCCCTTGCTGACGTTGTTGCAGGAGCAGATGGGCGCACTGTCAGGCAGCGCGTCCACGCCCAGGCCGGCTCGCGCGGCGCCATCCACGGCGGGCAGGATCAGCGCCTCGGGCTGCGCCGGCAGCGCGAGGCCGTTCAGCTTCATCTGCAGCAGCGTGCCGTACTCGGCGGCATCGCCCACCAGCACCGCGCCCAGCAGCTGCTTGCCGTCGGCGCTGATCACCAGGCGCTTGTAGACCTGGGCCAGCTCGTCGCTGAACGAGACGCTGCGGCAGCCCGGCGTGCGGCCCTGGGCGTCGCCGATGCTGGCCACGTCCACGCCCAGCAGCTTGAGCTGGGTGCTCATGTCGGCACCCTGGAAGGCCGCCGTGGTGTCGCCGGCGATGTGGCGCGCCGCCACGCGCGCCATCTCGTAGCCCGGCGCGACCAGGCCGTAGACGGTGTCGTTCCAGCTGGCGCACTCGCCGATGGCGTAGATGCTGCGGTCGCTGGCGCGGCAGTGTTCGTCGATCACCACGCCGCCGCGCGGCCCCACGGCCAGCGCGCACTGGCGCGCCAGCTCGTCGCGCGGGCGGATGCCGGCCGAGAACACCAGCATGTCGGCCTCCAGGTGGCTGCCGTCGTCGAACACCAGCCGGTGGCGCGCCGTGGCGCCGTCCTCGATGCGCAGCGTGTGGCGGCTGGTGTGCACCACCACGCCCAGGGCCTCGATCCGGCCGCGCAGCAGGCGGCCGCCGGCCTCGTCCAGCTGCACCGCCATCAGCCGCGGCGCGAACTCGACCACATGGGTCTGCAGGCCCATGTCGCGCAGCGCCTTGGCGCACTCCAGCCCCAGCAGCCCGCCGCCTATGACCACGCCGCTCTTGGACACCGCGCCGCTGGCCGACATCGCCTGCAGGTCCTCGATGGTGCGGTAGACATGGCAGTGCGGCCGGTCGCGGCCGGCGATGGGCGGCACGAAGGGCAGGCTGCCGGTGGCCAGCACCAGCCGGTCGTAGGGCAGCACGGCGCCGCTGCTCGTCGTCAGCGTGTGTTCGCGGCGCTCGACGGCCAGCACGCGCTCGCCCAGCCGCAGCTGGAAGCCCGTGCGTTCGAAGAAGCCGGGCTCGACCAGCGACAGCTCGTCGGCGCTCCTGCCGGCGAAGAACTCGGACAGGTGCACGCGGTCGTAGGCCGGCCGCGGCTCCTCGCACAGCACAGTGACGTCCAGGTCGGCCCGGCCCTGCTCGGCCAGGCTTTGCAGGAACTTGTGTCCGACCATGCCGTGGCCGGCGACGACGATCTTCATGGCTAACTTCCTGGGGCTGGCCGGGCGCGGCCCGCGCGGGGCTGCGCGGGGCCGGAGCATGCGTGGCACCGGGGCCCCGGCCGGGGGGAAGGGACCGTGCAGCCGCGCCGGTCCGGGGGCGGGTGAAGCGCCGTCGTTGGCGTCGCCCGTGGCGGGCGTGGTCATCCGCCGCGGGTCCACGCCTGCCTGGGCGTATGCAAGCACGGTGCCAGCAGCAGACATGCCGCGATGCACCAGGCCCCCGGCAGCTTCGCCCGCACCGCACCCCTGCGGTGCGGGCTGCGCCCCAGGCTGGGGTCGGCCGAGGGGCCCCGGCGGGCGCGCGCTCAGCCCGCCGGCAGGCAGCGTTGCAGCAGGGGCCGCAGCCGCAGGTCGCCGCGCAGGCTGGCCAGGCCCGGGTCCACGGGCAGGCAGAAGAGGTTGGCGTCGGCCTCGTCGGCGGCGCGCTGCAGCAGTGCCAGCGCGGCGCCGCGGCGGCCCAGCGCGGTCTCGGCCAGGGCCAGCTGGTAGGGCGACAGGTAACGCGGCGGTGCCCAGCATGCGGGCATGGCGGCCAGCATCGCCTCGGCCTCGTCGCGGCGGCCGGCTGCGGCCAGCGCAAGCACCTGCCCGATGGCGCCTACGCTCAGCTGCGGCGCCAGCGCCTCGCAGCGCCGGTACAGCGCCAGCGCCTCGACGGCATCGCCGCGCTGCAGCCGCACATAACCCAGCAGGGACAGCGCCAGCGGCTGTGGCTGCAGCTCCAGCAGCGCGCGCAACTCGGCCTCGGCCGATGCCAGTTCGCCGCCGTACAGCGCCAGCAGCGCCGCCTGTGCTCGGCCACCGGGCTCCAGCGGGTCTAGCCGGCGTGCCTGGGCCAGCTCGGCCCGGGCCTCGTCGAAGCGGCGCACCATGGTCATCGAGAAGGCCAGCTGCCGGTGCAGGTAGGCGCTGCCGGGCGCGGCGGCCAGCGCGGCGCGGTACAGGCGCTCGGCCCGCGGCCAGTCCAGCGCGTGGCGGTGGCTCAGGCCGGCGCGCAAGGCCAGCGCGTCGGCATGGCGGGGCTGCAGCGCCAGCACGCGCGCCGCGGCGTCGTCGGCCAGCAACCAGCCCGGGCGCGGTGGCTCCAGCGTCAGCCCCACCAGCTGCGACCAGGCGCGCGCCACACCGAAGTGCGCCGCCGCCAGCGCGGGCTCGGCCGCCGCGGCCTGCTCGAAGCGCTGCAAGGCCAGGCGCAGGCTGGCCTCGTCGCCGCGGCGCAGCAGGGCCTCGGCGCGCTGCACCAGCTCGTCGGCGCTGCCCACCGCCGGCGGCCCCGGGGCCTGGGTCGCCTGCCGCGGCGCCAGCAGCCGCGCGTGGGGCACATAGTCACCGGGCACCAGCTCGAAGCGCCAGCCGGCCGGTGCGGCGCCGGCCTGCGGCGACGCCACCGCGGCCAGGCGGGCCAGCCGATGGCGCAGCCGCCGCAGTTCGACGCGCACGATGCTGTCCTGCGCCGGGTCGAAGCACGCGGGGTCGCGCAGCAGCGCCTCGACGCCGATGGTGCTTTCCTTCAGCTCGGCGGCGCGGCCCTGCAAGGTGGCCTCGACCAGGTGGCGCAGCAGCCGCCGGTGGGCCGTGGCACGCGCGAACAGGGGCGAGGCCAGCACGCGCTCGAGCTCGGCGCGCACCTGCGCGCCGGGCAGCTGGTGCAGCGGCAGCACATCGGGGTCGGCGGCAGGGCGGGCAGGCAGCGCGGACGGCGGGGCCATGCCCCGGACGCTAGGGCGCAGCGACCGGCCTCGCCAATCCCCTGCGTCGACGCGTGCGCCCTGCCAGCGCCAGGCCGCCCGCCAGCAGCATCAGCAGCGTGCCGGGCTCGGGCACGGGCGCTGGGCCGTAGAGATGGCGGATGCCCGCGATGTCGTCGCCACGCGGAGCCCGGGTGATGGTCACCCAGCCGTCCTGGTCCGGGTCGGCCCAGTGGCAGGCGCTGCCGTCGAAGGCGGTCGACACCCAGCCGCACATCAGCGCACCGGGCTGGTCGCTGTGCGCCAGGCCCAGCGCGTGGCCCAGCTCATGCGCCAGCAGGCCCTGGAAGTCGTTCAGGGTCCAGCCGCTGCGCGGGTCGTTGGGGTCGTGTGGGTACAGGTCGTAGGGCTCGCCGTCGGCGCCCGGCGCGATGCCGATGCGCGCGTCGAGGTTGAAGACGATGTCGCCCTCGAGCGTGCTGCCGCCGTTGGGCGGCGGCGCGAAGCCCACCGCGCCGGCGAAGCTGCCCAGGTGGTAGGCGCCGATGCGGATCTGTCCCACGCTGGCGCCACCCGCCGTCGTCGCGCCCAGCGGCAACGCGCCGGCCTCGGTCACTTCGGCAAAGCCGATGTCGGCCAGCGCCGCCCAGCTGGCGAAGGCGGCCTGGATCAGGCTGCGTGCCGCGGCCTCGCCGCCCAAGGCGCCGAACAGCGTGCCCAGCTGCGAGCTGCCGGTGATCCCCAGTGCCGCCATCTCCGCCGTGGCGGCCACCGGCGTGCCATCGGCGATCAGGCTCCAGCTGACCAGGCCGCCAGGCGTGCCCACGGTGTTGGCCCCCCACTTCAAGGCCTCGCCCGGCCCCAGCGGGAACAGGTTGAAGGCCGTGGCAGGCGCGGCGCAGCAGGCGGCCAGCAAGGCGGGGGCGAGGCGGCGGGTGGCGCGGGCAAGCGGGCTCATGGTGCGGCTCCGGCGACCGCTGGCCAGGCCGCCTGCGGACCACCGTAGCGCGCCCGCGGCCCGCGAGGGGCGGCGCGGGGGTGACGCAAGGGTGACGCAGCGCCGGCGCGCGGCGGCAGCCGCCGCGCCCGCAGCGCCCGCAGCGCCCGCAGCGCCTGCCTACAGCCCGCCGGCCCGCGCACTCAGGCGCCGGGCAGGGTCAGGACGAAGCGGCTGCCGCCGCCCTCGCGGGGCTGGCAGACCACCTGGCCGCCGTGGCGCTGCGCGATCTGGCGCACCAGCGACAGCCCCAGGCCCACGCCGCCGGCGCGCTCGGCATGGCCGGGCAGGCGGAAGTAGGGTTCGAAGATGCGCTCGCGGTAGGCCTCGGGCACGCCGGGGCCGCGGTCGCTGACGGTGATGCGCACGCCGGCCACGCCATGCGGCTCGACATGCACCTCGCTGCCGCCCGGGCCGTCGCCGCCGTAGCGGCGGGCGTTCTCGAGCAGGTTGCGCAGCGCACGGCGCAGCAGGCGTTCGTCGCCCAGCACGCTGACCTCGTCGCCCGAGACCTCGGCGCCGGTGCGCGCCGCCTCCTCGGCGGCCAGGCCCAGCAACTCGACGGGCTGGCGCGCCGACTGCGCGGCGGCGTCGGCGCCGCCGGCCTGGGCGTCGAGGCGGCTGGCCAGCAGCACCTCGTCGATCAGCTGGTCCAGCTCGGCGATGTTGGCCGCCACCTCGGCCTGCAGCCGCGTGCGCTGCTCGGGCGTGGCCTCGTCCAACATGGCCAGCGCCATCTTCAGCCGCGCCAGCGGGCTGCGCAGCTCGTGGCTGGCGTTGGCCAGCAGGCTCTGGTGGCTGCGCAGCAAGGCCTCGATGCGCGCCGCCGCCTGGTTGAAGCTGGCCGCCACCCGGGCCACCTCGTCGCGGCCCTCCTCGGGCACGCGCCGGTGCAGGTCGCCGGCGCCGAAGGCCTCGACACCCTGCTGCAGCGCCTCCAGCCGCTTGGTCAGGCGGCGCACCACCGGGTAGGCGCCGCCGGCCACGGCGACGAACAGCACCACCAGCAGCAGCACCAGCCCCAGGCCGTCGGGCCAGCCGCGCGGCATCCAGGGCCAAGCGCGCGGGTCCTGCACGACGCGCGGCAAGCCGGCGCCCGGCCCCCCGGCCGGACCCATGCCGGGGCCCATGCGCGGCCCCGGCGGGCCGCCAGGGCCCTGGGCCCCGGGCGGCCCCATCGGCCGCCAGCCCGGGCGCGCCACGTACAGCGTGCGCCCGTCGTCGAAGCGCAGCGGCAGCGTGCGCGCCGCGAAGCCGGGGAACTCGGCCTCGCGGCGCAGGTAGCTGTCGGAGGCCCCGATGCGCGCGCCGTCGGCCGCGTGCAGCGCCATCGGCACGCGCAGCCGCTGCGACCAGTCACGCAGCGCGGCCGTCTGCTCGGCCGCCGGCGCCTGCGGCGGCGGCAGCGAGCGCTCCAGCAGGTCGGCCCAGGCCTCCAGGCGCTCGCGCGTGGCCGCCTCGGCCACGCGGCGCTGCTCCTCCACATGGCGCTGCACCAGCCAGCCGCTGACGCCGGCGAACAGCGCCAGCGCCACCACCACGGTGAGCCAGATGCGCAGGTACAGCGAACGCATGGGGGCGGCGCGGGCGCGGCGTGGCCGCGCTCAGTCCGCGTCCTGCTTGCGCGCGAACACGTAGCCGGTGCCGCGCACCGTCAGCAGGCGGCGCGGGGCCTTGGGATCGTCCTCGATGACGGCACGGATGCGCGACACATGCACGTCGATGCTGCGGTCGAAGGCCTCCAGCGGGTGGCCCTTGAGCGCGTCCATGATCTGGTCGCGCGTCAGCACCCGGCCCGGGCTGCTGGCCAGCACCGTGAGCAGCTCGAACTGGTGGCTGGTCAGGTCCACCGGCTTGCCGTCCAGCCGCGCCTGGCGCGCGCCCAGGTCGATCTCCAGCCGCCCGAAGCGCAGCAGCTCGTCGCTGCCGGCGTCGGGGGCGGCGCGGCGCAGCAGCGCCTTCACGCGGGCCAGCAGCTCGCGCGGCTCGAAGGGCTTGGGCAGGTAGTCGTCGGCGCCCACCTCCAGGCCGACGATGCGGTCGGTGGGCTCGCCGCGCGCGGTGAGCATCAGCAGCGGCAGGCGCCGCGTGCGCGCCGTGGCGCGCAGCTCGCGCGTGAAGTCCAGGCCGTCGCCGTCGGGCAGCATCAGGTCCAGCACCAGCGCGTCGAAGGGCTCCTGGCGCAGGCGCTCGCGGCCGCTGGCCAGCGAGCCGGCGGTCTCGACGACGAAGCCGTTCTGGCGCAGGTAGCCCGACAGCATGTCGGTGAGGCGCAGGTCGTCGTCGATCAGCAGCAGGCGGCTCATGGCAGGCGGGGTCGGGGGCAGTGCGCGGGGCGGAGCGGGCGCCGCCGGCGCGCCGCCCGAACCGACGGGCCCGCGGTCAGCGGCGCTGGCGGCGGGCCCGGCGCCGCGGGCGACGGCAACGCCCGGGGCAGGATAGCGCAGCGGGCCGCGTCTCAGTTCAGCGCGCGGCGCTCGGCGCGGTGGCGCTCGGCCAGGGCCTTGCGCTGGGCCATCTTGTCGGCCAGCTTCTGGCGCTGCTCGGGGCTGAGCACGGCGGCGGCGTCGATCATGGCCTGGCTCATGCGCTTGCTGGCGGCATCGTGGCGGGCCAGCATCTGCTGGCGCAGCGCCTCGACCACGCGGGCGTCGACGGTGGTGGCGGTGAAGGCAGCGCGCATCTGCTCATGCAGCGCCTTGCCGCCCTCGCGCTGGGCCTGCAGGTCCTTGTGCGCCGCGGCCATGATGGCCTGGATCTGCTGGCGCTGCTGCTCGGTGGCGCCGACGCTCTCGAGCAGGCGGCCGCCCATCATGCCCATGCCGTGGCCCATCATGCCGTGGCCGCCGTGGCCGCCATGGCCGCCGGCATGGCCCATCATGCCGTGTCCGCCAGGGCCGCCAGGGCCGGCCGCCAGCACCGGCTGTGACAGGCCGGCGGCCAGGGCCAGGCCCAGCGTGGCCAGCAGCAGCGGCCAGGCGCGGCCGGGGGCCCGCGTCGGGCGGTGCGTCGGGGTGGGGGTGTTCATGGTGATCTCCTGCGGGTGTGACAGCGAATCGAGGACTTCACTGTGCCCCGCAGGGGTCTCTGGGCCGTGCGCCGGGGGTAAAGATGTGTGTCGCCGCGCCGCTGCGGCCAGCGGCACGCGCCGCTACTGCGTGGCGAACGCCGGTTCGATGCGCATCAGCCGCCGCTGCAGCTCGAAGGCCGTGTTGGCGCTGCGCAGGTCCAGCCGCAGCAGGATGCCGCTGGCGCGGTCGGCCACCAGCGCGCCCTCCACCCGCGTGTAGCCCTCGCCGCGCGGCGCGTCGCCGAACAGCTCGATGACGGCGACGTCGAAGCGGCGGCCGGCCACCGTCTGCGGCCCCAGCGCGACGACCTGGCCGCGCAGGCGCGCGCGCTGGCTGCCGTCCCCCCCCAGGGTCAGTTCGCCCGAGACGACCTGGCCCAGCTCCAGCTCGCCGCGCAGCAGGCGCTGCCACTGCAAAACGCCGTCGGGCGCCGCGGTGATGTTGCCGGCCAGATCCTGGACCCAGCGCCCGCCGGGCGGTGTCAGCACCTGGAACTCGATCTCGGCGCGCCGCGTGGCCGCCACGCGCAGCTCCCACGCCACCGGGGGCCGGCGCGGGTTGGCACGGTCCTCGTAGACCAGGCGTTCACCCACCGTCAGCGGCAGCGCTGCCTGGCGCGAGGGCGACATGTCCTCGCCCGGCGGCGGGCAGCGCTTGTTGGCCGCAGCCTGCTGCAGCGCCTCGAAGCGGCCCTTCAGCCGGCTCAGCTCGGCAGCCTCCAGGCCGTCGGGGCGCATGGCCAGGATGGCCGGCCAGAACACGGTGACGCCCAGGCCCAGCGCCAGGATGTTGTTGCCGGCGCGCTCGTCGACGGCGTAGGCCACGTCGCTGGCACGCTGCTGCACACGCGTCACCTCGTCGGCGATGTGATCGCAGCTCCAGGCGATGAAGTCGGCCGGGTTGGCCGGCGTGGGCGCGATGTCGCGCGAGCGGCTGGCGCAGCCGCCCAGCAGCAGCGCGGCACTGGCCAAGGCGGCAGGGATGACGGACGGCAGGCGGTGGCGGAACACGGTGGCGCATTGTGCCCTTGCAGGCCACGCTCCCACGGGCCGGCGCCGGCCGCGGCGCCCGTCCGTTCGAGGGGTGGCGGACGCTGCCGTTCTCAGCCCTCGCCGGGCACCGCGCCGGGCAGCGGCCAGGGCGCGCGCAGCGGCAGCAGCGGGGGTGCGGCGGGCCCGCCCTGGGCCGCCACGGGCACCGGCGTGCGCGCGGCGTTCATCACCATCGCCAGCTGGGTGTAGTAGCCGTTCAGCGCGAGCAGGTCGACCAGCGCCTGCTCACCCAGCGCCTGCAGCGCCGCGGCCCAGGTGGGGTCGGCCACGCCGCGGTCGCGCTGCAGCTCGACGCTGACGGCCCACACCGCCTGCTCGTCGGGCGGCAGCGCAGGCGGCACACGGCCCTGGGCGATGGCGTCGACGCTGGCCGCGGCGACGCCGGCCTTGATCGCGATGGGCGCGTGGATGGCCCATTCCACCGGCTGCGACCAGGCCCGCGCCACCACCAGGATGGCCAGCTCGGACAGGCGCAGCGGCAGCGCGCTGCGGTAGCGCAGGTACTCGCCCATGCGCTGCGCATGGCCCATCAGCTCGGGGCTGCGCAGCAGCGGCACGAAGGGCGAGATCAGCGCGCCGCGCGGGCCGTCGATGATGGCCTGCGCCTCGCGGCGCTGCTCGGCGGTCCAGCTCGCCGGGTCCAGCGGCGGCAACCTGTCCGGCCCCTCGCCGGGCAGGCGGTCTGCGCCCCCGCTCACGCCGTCACCTTGGCCGCGGCCAGCGCCGCGTCGATGGCGTCGCCCAGGCGCTCGACGATCGTGTCGATCTCGGCAGCGCCGCTGACGAAGGGCGGCGCCAGCAGCACATGGTCACCCTGGCGGCCGTCCAGCGTGCCGCCCATCGGGTAACACAGCAGGCCGCGCTGGAAGGCCTGGGCCTTGATCGCCGCGTGCAGCTTGAGCGCCGGGTCCAGCGGCGCCTTGCTGCCGCGGTCGGCCACCAGCTCGACGCCCCAGAACAGCCCGCGGCCGCGGATGTCACCCACGTTCGGGTGGCCGCCCAGGCGCTGCTGCAGGCGTTGCTGCAGCTGCGCGCCACGCTCGCGCACCGCGGCCAGCAGGCCGTCGCGCCGGATCACGCGCTGCACCGCCAGCGCCGCCGCCGCCGCCACCGGATGGCCCAGGTAGGTGTGGCCATGCTGGAACAGCCCGCTGCCGCGCGCCAGCGGCGCGATCACGCGGCGCTGCGCGAGCACGGCGCCTATGGGCTGGTAGCCGCCGCCCAGGCCCTTGGCGATGGTCATCAGGTCGGGCACCACGCCCTCCTGCTCGACGGCGTGCAGCGTGCCGGTGCGGCCCATGCCGCACATCACCTCGTCGGCGATGAGCAGCGCGCCATGGCGGTCGCACAGGGCGCGCAGGCCGGCCCAGTAACCCGGCGTGGGCGGCACCGCGCCCAGCGTGGCGCCGACCACCGGCTCGGCGACGAAGGCGATGACCCGGTCGGGCCCGATGCGCTGGAACTCGGCCTCGGCCTGCGCCAGCAGGCGCTGCGTGTAGGCCTCGGTGCTCTCGCCGGCGGCCTGGCCGCGGTAGGCGTAGCAGGGGTCGACGCGGCCGACGTCCACCAGCAGCGGCGCGAACTGCGCGCGCCGCCATTCGTTGCCGCCCACCGCCAGCGCGCCCAGCGTGTTGCCGTGGTAACTCTGGCGCCGCGCCACGAAGTGCGTGCGCTGCGGCTGCCCCGCCTCGACGAAGTGCTGGCGCGCCAGCTTCAGCGCCGCCTCCACCGCCTCGCTGCCGCCGCTGACGAAGTAGACCTGGTCCATGCCCGGCGGCGCGTGGCGTGCCAGCTCGTCGGCCAGGGTCTCGGCCACCTCGCTGGTGAAGAAGCTGGTGTGGGCGTAGGCCAGGCGGTCGATCTGCGCGTGCATCGCCGCCAGCACCTCGGGGTGGGCATGGCCCAGGCAGGACACGGCGGCGCCGCCGCTGGCATCCAGGTAGCGCCGGCCATCGGCGCCGATCAGGTAGACGCCCTCGGCGCCCACGGCCAGCGGGGGCGTGGTGCGCAGCGAACGGTGGATCACATGGGTCATGTCGGCCTCTCGGGTTGGCTCAGCGGGACGGCGTCGGCGCGTCGGCCGCCAGCGGGTAGTGGACCACGCGCTGCGACGGCGTGAAGCCGTGCAGGCGCTGCGGCCAGTGGTGGCCGGGCCAGTGGTAGTCCAGCCGCCCCTGCGCCGGGCGGTAGGCGGCGGTGTACAGGGTGCCGAAGTGGCGCTCGAAGGCCAGCGAGTACAGCGGCGGGCGCAGGAAGTGGGCGATGAAGTCCTCGGGCGCGTCCTCGTGCAGCATCAGCCGCTGCAGCAGGAAGCGCTCGCGCTCGACGGTGGCCGTCATGCGCGCGTGCGCCACCCACTCGACGCGCTCCTGGTGGTTGGTGGCCACCGGGCTGCGCGTGACCAGGGTCTCGCGCTGCGGCGCCAGGTAGGCGGTGAAGGCCTCGCGCCGCGCGTCGAGCACGGTCACGTTGTAGGCCATGTGGCTGGGCAGGCGGCGCAACGCGGCCACGGCCTGGTCGGCGGTCTCGCAGGTCTGCAGCAGGTAGCGCAGGATGATGGGCACGCCGAAGCCACGGCCCACCTCGCGCCGGCCGCCGAAGGTCAGCGACACGGCCAGGCCGGCGTCGTTCATGCCGTCGACCAGGCCGATCAGGCAGTCGCTGGTGCCCAGCACCTCGCGGCCACCCCAGTCGGTGTGCAGGCAGACGGCGTCGAAGGCCTGCGCCGCGTAGTCGTAGTTGCGCACCAGCAGCGGCTCGTCGCCCGGCCACACCGCCTGCGAGCAGCCGCTGAGGTAGGGCGGCGGTTCCCACAGGCTGAGGAAGCGCGCCGCCAGGTCGCCGCCGCCGGCCTGCTCGCACAGCCGCTCCCAGGTCGGCACGAGCTCGGGCATGTGCTGCTGCAGCGCACGGCGGCACTCGGTGTAGCTGGGGCGCGACAGCACGCCCTCGCGCAGCCACCACTGCCGGTAGGCCGGCCACAGCCGCGCGAACAGGCCGGGCCAGGCGCCGCCCTCGGGGCCGCCGGCCGCACGGGCATCCAGGGCGTGGAAGTGCAGGTTCAAGGTCGCGGCGGACGGCGCGGGCTCGGGGCCGGCCGGCGCGCGCCGGCACGGACCGCGCGCTCACATCATCTTGAAGTGCGCCTCGTGCGGCTCGGGCGCGGCGGCGCGCGTCGGCGCCGCCAGCGGCACGGCCTTGAACTGCCCGCGCATCGCGCGGATCCACTTCCTGGTGCGCGCCTGGAGCTGGAAGCGGTCGTCCATCGCGCGGCCGCGCAGCACCAGGATGCCCAGGTCGGCGCCCTCGTAGCGGTACTCGCCCTGGTCCATGATGCGCAGGAAGAAGGCCTCGTTCTCGGTCTCCACCGCGCGGCGGTGGTAGTCGAAGCGCGCGTACTGCACGCTGCCGTCGGCGCGCATGCGCCAGATGCCCGACTGCGGCGCCTGGGTGATCAGGTCGACCTCGTCGTCGGTGTGCTTGATGACCATCTGGCACCAGCTGTCGATGTTGTCCTTCTCGGCCCAGCGTGCGTTGAGCTCGTCGATGTCGAAGTCGAAGGGGATGCCCGAGAACTCGAGCAGGTGGAACAGGAACAGCGGCGCGTCGGCGTGGGCGAAGGCCGCATGGTTGGTCATCGAGCTGGCACCGGTGATGCGCGGGTTGAGCTCGCCCAGGTACAGCTGCCTGCTCTGCTGGTCGATGAGGAAGTCGAGCTCGAAGTAGCCGCGGTAGCCTTCCTTGCGCAGCTGCTCGCCGAACATCTGCGTGTAGGCCTTGGCCTTCTCGCGCAGCCGGCCGGTGAAGGCGGTGGCATAGATCTCGTTGCCGCACCAGCCGCCGCGGTAGGGCGTCAGGTCGGAGAAGCCGACCAGCTCGGTCATCAGCGGGCCGACGATGGTGCCCTTCCTGGTGACGCAGGCCTCGATCGCCGAGCCGCGGCAGTTGATGCGCTTCATCACCTTGATCTCGCCCTGGCCGACGATCTCGTGCTGGTGCTTGCGGAAGTCGGCGGCGCTCTTGACGAAGAAGGTGGTGTGGCCGCTGTCGCCGAAGGCGCTCTGCAGCACCAGGTCGCTGCCCAGCCTGTGCTCGCGCGCCACCTGCAGCAGCTGCTCGTAGCTCTCGACCTCGGTCAGCACGTTGGGCGCGCTGGGCACGCCGGCCTTGTTGCCGATGCGCACGGTCTCGATCTTGTTGTCGACGCGGGTGCGCAGGCTGGCCTTGGGGAACCAGATCTCCCAGCCCTGCTCCTTGCACAGGCGCTCGGTGGTCTCGTCGAACATCAGGAACACCAGCTTCGGCCGGCCGCCGCGGCCGTTGATCTGGTCGATGACCTCCTTGTGCTGCAGCAGGTAGTTGTTGATGTCCTCGATGCTGGTGAACTCGGCGTGCGGCTGCTCACTGGGGCAGAACACGTTGGGGTGGCGGCCGTCGAAGCAGTCGATGTAGCTGATGAACTTGAAGTTCTTCACCCACTCGTCCATGCCCAGCAGGTTGAAGTTGGTGGCGCTGACGAAATAGATCGGGTCTTCGTTGCGGTGGAAGCGGCGGCGGATCTCGCTGATGTTGTTCAGCTTCTTCTCGCGGCGGGGGGTGGGGGTGGCCATGGCGGGCTCCTTGTCTGGGGCGGCGGCTGCGCGGCGGCAGCGCGGCGGTTGCGGGGTGATGGCGGCGGCGTGCGCGCGGGGCTAGGCCGCGTGGGCCAGCGCCGGTGGTTTGCGCGGGCGCGCCGTCCTGGGCGACGCGCCCTGCGCCGCCAGCTGGCGCGCCAGCGCGTCGGGGGTGAACACGCGCAGCCCGAGTTCGGCGCGGTAGCCGTGGATCTCCTTCACGTCCAGCGCGCGCATGAAGCGCAGGATCTCCTTGGAGATCACCTGGCCCGGCACCAGGATGGGAAAGCCCGGCGGGTAGGGAATGATGAAGCCGCTGCTGACCAGCTCGCGGCCGCCGTCGATGGCAGCGTCCATCGCCTCGCCGTGCAGCGGGAAATACTCGCACTGGCTCTCGTCGTAGGCCAGGAAGAAGGCCTTGCGCAGGTCGCCCTCGGGGGTGTCGCCGCCCTGGCCGGGTGGCGGGCGAAAGGCGTCGTGGAAGCGCGAGAAGTCGGGCAGCGGCGGCAGCTGGTCGCGCAGCGACGCGACGCGCGCGGCGAAGGCCCTGCGCTCCATCGCGCTGGCCTCCTCCAGCTCCAGGTCGAGCGCCTGCGCGATGCGCACCAGCACCTCGATCAGGTAGGCCACCGAGCTGCGCGTGGTGCCGATGTTGGTCATGAACAGCACGGTGTTGCGCGAGGTCTTGTTGATCTGGATGCCGTACTTGTCCATCAGCTCCTTGTTCTTGAAGCTGTCGCCGTCCATGCCGGTGCCGGCCACGGCCAGCGTGATGCGCGTGGCGTCGAGCACGAATTCGTCGCCGGCCCAGGCCTTCCAGGCACTGCTCCAGCCATGCTCGGCGTCCCAGTAGCTCTCGATGCCGCTGCTGCGGTACTCGCGCGGGATCAGGTCGCGCACGGTGAGCACCTTGAAGTACTTCTTCAGCAGCGGGTGCGAGTCGATGGCCTTGCGCATCGTCATCGCGTTCTCGACCTGCTTCTGCACCAGCTCGAAGCCCTCGAGCTCGACCTGGCGGCGGCCGATGTCGAGCGAGGCGATGATCTGGTAGTTGGGCGAGGTCGAGGTGTGTGTCATGTAGGCCTCGTGGAAGGCCTGCTCGACCTCGCCGCGGAAGTCCTGGTCGTGCACGTGGATCATCGACCCCTGGCGCAGCGCAGTCAGCGTCTTGTGCGTGGACTGGGTGGCGTAGGCACGCACGCGCACCGCGTCGGGGTCGGGCATCAGCCGCGTCTCGAGCAGCTGCTCGTCGTCCAGGCCCTCGACCTCCTGGCGGTACAGCGCGTAGGCCTCGCGGTAGGCCGGATCGCGGTAGCGCTCGCGCAGCACGCCCGCGGCGTTCATCGCCGTGCGCTGGCGGTAGGTGGGGCCGAAGCGGGCGAAGCCGAACCAGGCCTCGTCCCACAGGAACACCAGGTCGGGCTTGATCGCCAGGCATTCCTCCATCACCCGCTCGACGTTGTAGACCAGGCCGTCGAAGCTGCAGTTGGTCAGCAGCAGCATGCGCACGCGGTCCAGCTTGCCGGCGGCCTTGAGCTGCAGCAGCCGGTGCTTGATCTCCTTCAGCGGCACCGCGCCGTACATCGAGTACGAGCTCAGCGGGTAGCTGTCGAGGTAGACCACCTCGGCGCCGGCGAGCACCATGCCGTAGTGGTGCGACTTGTGGCAGTCGCGGTCGACGAGCACGATGTCGCCGGGGCGCACGACGGCCTGCACGACGATCTTGTTGCAGGTGCTGGTGCCGTTGGTGGCGAAGAAGGTCTTGCGCGAGCCGAAGGCGCGCGCCGCCGCCTCCTGGGCGCGCTTGATCGGGCCGGTGGGCTCGAGCAGCGAGTCCAGCCCGCCCGAGGTGGCGCTGGTCTCGGCGAGGAAGATGTTGAGGCCGTAGAAGTCCAGCATGTCGCGGATCCAGTTGGACCGTGACACCGACTTGCCGCGGCTGATGGGCATCGCGTGGAACACGCCGGTGGGCTGCTGCGAGTACTTCTTCAGCGCGGTGAAGAACGGCGTCTCGTAGCGCTGCATCACCCCGCGCAGGATGTTCAGGTGCAGCTCCATGTAGTCCTCGCGGTTGTAGAACACGCGCTGGCAGCCGCCCAGGTCGCGCCCGGCGATGTCCTCCACCGAGCGGTCGGTGACCAGGTAGACGTCGAGCTCGGGGCGGATGCGGCGCAGCGTGCGGCACAGCTCGGGGCCGTAGTCCTCGCGCGCGATGTCGGCAGCACGGGCGCCGCCGGCGCGCTGCAGGTAGCGCTCCAGCATGGGCAGCTGGTGGCTGGAGGCGAAGGCGAAGTCGTAGCGCACCACGACGGCCTGGATGTTGTGGTTGAACAGCACGGCGATCAGCGCGTCCTCGAAGCTGGGCACCACCACCGGCTCGTAGACGAAGGGGTCGTCGCGGCGCCGCATCGCGGCCAGCGCGTCGCGCTGCGCGGCCTGCTGGGCCGGGCCCTGGCTGTCGACGAACAGCACCTCGAAGTAGGGCTTGCGCTGCGCCGGGGCGGCATCGGCCGCGTCGTCGGCGGCGGCGTCGTCCAGCGCGATGCGGCGGTGGCGGTAGGCGCCGCTCATCAGCGCGCGCACCACGCGGCGCACGCCGGCGGCCAGCTGCGGCCACTCGTCGTGCTCCAGCTGCTGCTGCAGCTGCTGCAGGCCGTGCAGGCCGGGAAAGGCCCAGTAGGACTCGATGGGCGCGAGGTGCTCGATCAGCGCGCGCGCGGCGTCGACGTTGCGCTGGCGGGCCTTGTCGTCGAGCCCGGACTGCAGCCCCTGGGTCAGCTCCTTGAGCTCGTTCCAGCGGTCGGTGCGCAGCTGGCTGCCGCTGTAGTAGTCGCCCAGTGCGGCGGGGCGCGGGCTGCGGCGGGGGGCGGGGCTGTTCATCTCGTGTCTCCTTGTGGCGTGGCGCAGCGCTCACCCGTCGTCGGCGGCGCGCAGCGGCGGCAGCGACGCGTCGGCGAGCATGCCGCCGGTGCCGGCGATGGTGGGCAGCGGGCCGCGCTGGCCGGGGCGCGCCGGCATCTGCAGCGGCCCCAGCGTGTGCAGGTAGGCGTCGACGCCGCTGGCGCGGTCGTAGACGGCGAAGTCGACGGCGCGGTCGCGGAAGCTCTTCAGCATCTGGCCCAGGCAGCGCGTGCCCAGCTCGCGCTGGCGGCGCACCTGGCTCAGGTCGACCTCGACGGGGATGATCTCCTCGCCGGCGGCGGCCTGGTGGATCACGGTGCCGGCCGGGTCGACGACGCAGCTGCGGCCGACGCCGCCGGCGAGCAGGCCGTTGATGTCGAAGACATAGGCCTGGAACTGCGCCGCGGTGCTGCGCGCCATCGCCAGCTCGACGTCGCGGTCTATGGTGCCGGTGAGCACCGGGTGCAGCAGCACCTCGGCGCCCATCGCGGTGAGCGTGCGCGAGGTCTCGGGGAACCACATGTCGAAGCAGATCGACAGCCCGAAGCGGCCCACGCCGGGCACGTCGAAGACGCAGAACTCGCTGCCCGGGGCGATGCCGTGCTCGTAGGGCAGGAACGGGAACATCTTGCGGTAGCGCGTGACCACCCGGCCCTGCGGGTCGATCACCGAGGCGGTGTTGTGCAGCTCGCCCGAGGCGCTGCGCTCGAAGATCGAGCCGCTGACCAGCCACACGCCGTGGCGCGCGGCGGCGTCGCACAGGCGCTGCTCCTCGGGGCCCGGCAGGGTCACCGGATCGCTGGGCACCGGGCCGCAGCAGGCCAGTTCGCTGAATAGCACCATCTGCACCCAGGGAAAGCGCGCCATGCACAGCTCGAGCCGGTGCAGCATGCCGTCGATGTTCAGGTGGCCGGGCACCGCCATCTGCACGCCGGCGATCGCGAAGGGCACCATGCGCTCGCCCGTCCCGCCCATCAGTCGGCGTGGCGCCGCGGCTGCTCGGCGGCGGCGGCGGTCAGCCGGCGCAGGCTGGCCTCCAGCAGGTCCAGGCCCTCGTTGATCAGCGCATCGGAGGCGGTCAGCGGCACCAGGAAGCGGATCACGTTGCCGCGCACGCCGCAGGCCAGGATCACCAGGCCATGCGCCGCGCAGTCGGCGACCAGCGCCTTGGTCAGCGCGGCGGCCGGCCGCCTGGCGTCGCGGTCCTCGACCAGCTCCATCGCCAGCATCGCGCCCAGGCCGCGGACCTCGCCGATGGCGCCGGCCAAGGCCTTGTCGTTCTGCAGCCGCTGCAGCCGCTCGCGCATCAGCGCGCCGATGGCGTCGGCACGGCGGCACAGGCCCTCCTCCTCGATCACGTCCAGCACCGCCAGCGCGGCGGCGCAGGCCACCGGCGAGCCGGCGTAGGTGCCGCCCAGGCCGCCCGGGGCCGGTGCGTCCATGATCGCCGCCTTGCCGGTGACGGCGGCCAGCGGGAAGCCGCCGGCCAGGCTCTTGGCGGTGGTCATCAGGTCGGGCTCGACGCCGCTGTGCTCCATCGCGAACAGCCGCCCGGTGCGCGCGAAGCCGGTCTGCACCTCGTCGGCGATGAGCAGCATGCCGTGCTCGTCGCACAGCTGGCGCAGCGCCTTCAGGAAGCTCGGCGGCGCGACGTAGAAGCCGCCCTCGCCCTGCACCGGCTCGATGACGATGGCCGCCACGCGCTGCGGCTCCAGGTCGGCCTTGAACAGCGTGTGCAGCGCCTCCAGCGCCGCGGCCTCGCTGACGCCGTGATAGGCCACCGGGAACGGCAGGTGGTAGACCTCGCCGGGCATGGGCCCGAAGCCGGCCTTGTAGGGCGCGACCTTGCCGGTCAGCGCCAGGCCCATCATCGTGCGGCCGTGGAAGCCGCCGCTGAAGGCGACGATGCCGGGCCGGCCGGTGTGGGCGCGGGCGATCTTGACGGCGTTCTCCACCGCCTCGGCGCCGGTGCTCAGCAGAATGGTCTTCTTGGGCGTCTTGCCCGGCGCCAGGCGGTTGAGCCGTTCGCAGATCTCGATGTAGTTGGCGTAGGGCGTGATCTGGAAGCAGGCATGGCTGAACTGCTGCAGCTGCGCCTGTACGGCGGCGACCACGCGCGGGTGCAGATGGCCGGTGTTGAGCACGGCGATGCCGCCGGCGAAGTCGATGTAGCGCCGGCCCTCGGCGTCCCACAGCTCGGCATTGCGCGCACGCTCGGCGTAGATGGGCAGCAGGTTGGACACCCCGCGCGGCACGGCGTTGTGGCGGCGCTGGTGGAGGCTGGCGTTGGTGGTCTGGGTCATGGCGGTGGGGTCCTTCGGTGCGATGGGGCTTCCTTTCGTGGCAAGCGGGGTTGTGCTCGGGATGGATGTTCAGGGTGCGGTGCGCGTGGCCGTCCGGGCCCCGGTGGCGCCCGCGGCCCCGGCGCCGGCCGCGCGCCGGCGCTGCAGGAAGACGATCAGGCCCAGCAGCAGCAGCGCCGGCGCGAACATCCACTCCTTGTCCGGGCGCGGCGCCGGCACCTCGATGGCAGTGATGCGGAAGCTCTGCTCCAGGCCCAGCTTCTCGGCCGCCGAGCCGAAGGCCACCGCGGCGACCTGCACCTCGCCGCCCAGCTGCGACACCGTCAGGCCGATCCTGCGCAGGCGCTCGCGTGCCGGTCCGGCATCGCCCAGCGGCAGCAGCACGCCCTTCTTGACCTCGCGGCCGTCGAGGTTGAGGCCTTCGACCCAGATGCGCTTGCGCTCACCCGGCGGCGCCTTCTCGACCAGTTCCATCAGTTGCGTGGCCGGCACCTGCTGGTAGGGCGGGTAGACCATGTCCCACCAGAAGCCCGGGCGGAACAGCGTGAAGGTGATGAGCAGCAGCGCCACCGTCTCCCACCAGCGCGACTTGACCAGGAAGTAGCCCTGGGTGGCGGCGGCGAACACCAGCATCGCCACCGTGGCGCTGGCCACCGTGAGCGCGAAGTGCAGCGGGCCCGCGATGCCGATCATCAGCAACTGCGTGTTGAAGATGAACAGGAAGGGCAGGATCGCCGTGCGCATGCTGTAGAAGAAGGCGGTGACGCCGGTCTTGATGGGGTCGCTGCGCGCGATGGCCGCGGCGGCGAAGCTGGCCAGCCCCACCGGTGGCGTCACGTCGGCCATCAGGCCGAAGTAGAAGACGAACAGGTGCACCGCGATCAGCGGCACCAGCAGGCCGCTCTGCGCGCCCAGCTCCACCACCACCGGCGCCATCAGCGTCGAAACCACGATGTAGTTGGCGGTGGTCGGCAGGCCCATGCCCAGCACCAGGCTGATGAAGGCCACCAGCAGCAGCATCACGATCAGGTTGCCGCCCGACAGCAGCTCGACCAGCTCGGTCATCACCAGGCCGATGCCGGTGAGCGACACCGTGCCGACGATGATGCCGGCGGCGGCCGTGGCCACGCCGATGCCGATCATGTTGCGCGCGCCGGCCTCCAGGCCGCCGACCAGGTCGCTGAATCCCTCGCGGAAGCCCGAGGTCCAGGTTGCGCTGCCGCGCATCGCCGCCAGCAGCGGGCGCTGCGTGAGCATCACGAAGATCATGAACACCGTGGCCCAGAACGCCGACAGCGCCGGCGAGAGCTGCTCGACCATCAGGCACCAGATCAGCACCACCACCGAGAGCAGGTAGTGCAGGCCGCTCTTCAGCGTGGGCGCCGTCTCGGGCAGCTCGAACACCGGCGCGTTGGGGTCGTCCAGCTCCAGCTGCGGCTGGCGCGAACCGACCCACAGCAGGCCGAGGTAGACGGCCAGCAGGCCGGCACCGATGAGGTAGACGGCGGCATTGGGCAGCAGGGCCTTGATCCAGCCGATGCCGTAGTAGACGACCCCGGCCAGCACGATGAAGCCGGCCACCGTGGTGGCGAAGGACAGCAGCCGCTGCATGGGCGTGGCGCTGCCGCGCCGCGGCAGGCCCTGCAGCCCGGCCTTCAGCGCCTCGAGGTGGACGATGTAGACCAGCGCGATGTAGCTGATGATGGCCGGCAGGAAGGCGTGCTTGATGACCTGCGTGTAGGGGATGCCCACGTACTCGACCATCAGGAACGCGGCCGCGCCCATCACCGGCGGCATCAGCTGGCCGTTGACCGAGCTGGACACCTCGACGGCGCCGGCCTGGTCGCCGCGGTAGCCCACGCGCTTCATCAGCGGGATGGTGAAGGTGCCGGTGGTGACCACGTTGGCGATCGACGAGCCGGAGATGATGCCGGTGGCCGCCGACGAGACCACCGCCGCCTTGGCCGGCCCGCCGCGCAGGTGGCCCAGCAGCGCGAAGGCACTCTTGATGAAGTAGTTGCCGGCGCCGGCCTTGTCGAGCAGGCTGCCGAACAGCACGAACAGGAAGATGAAGCCGTTGGAGACGCCCAGAGCGACGCCGAACACGCCCTCGGTGGTCAGCCACTGGTGCGTCATCGCGCGGGCCAGCGAGCTGCCCTTGTGCGCGATCAGGTCGGGCATGTAGGGCCCGGCGAAGGTGTAGCTCAGGAACACCGCGGCGACGATGACCATGGGCAGGCCCAGCGCGCGGCGCGTGGCCTCGAGCAGCAGCACGATGCCGACCACGGCGGCCACCAGGTCCTGCGTGGTGGGCTGGCCGGGGCGCTGCGCCAGCTCGCGGTAGAAGATGAACAGGTAGGCGGCGCAGAAGGCGCCGGCCAGCGCGAACACCCAGTCCAGCAGCGGCACGCGGTCGCGGCGCGAGTTCTTGAACGCCGGATAGGCCAGGTAGGCCAGGAACACCGAGAAGGCCAGATGGATGGCACGCGACTCGGTGTCGTTGAAGACCAGGATGCCGGTGGCGAAGGGCAGCGGCGAGGCGATCCACAGCTGGAACAGCGACCAGCAGAGGGCCACGCCCAGCATCAGCCGGGTGACCAGCGGCCCGGCATGGCGGCCACCGGCATCGGTGTCGGCGACCAGTTGTTGCACATCAAGCGCCGCGGCTTTGGCCGTGCGGTCCTGGGTGGATTCGGCCATGGGGTCTCCTCTTGCTTGCAACGGGGCCGCGGCTGCGGCCGTCGGCGCGCCGTGGCTGGCGCGCGGCTGGCGGCGGGCCGGCCGCGGCGCGCGCTGACTGGGCACGCCGGGCCGGCGGGTGCCGCGCGCTGGGTGCGCGGCACCCGGGGCGGCGGTGCGATGCCGGGGGCCCAGCCCCGGCGGTCACCGCCGCGCGGGCTTACATCCAGCCCTTCTCCTTGTAGTACTTGGCCGCGCCCGGGTGCAGCGGGGCCGACAGGCCGTCCTTGACCATGCGCTTGGGGTCGAGGTTGGCGAAGGCCGGGTGCAGCTTCTTGAACTCGTCGAAGTTCTCGAACACCGCCTTGACCATCTCGTAGACGGTGGCCTCGGGCGTCTTGGCGCTGGTCACGAAGGTGGCCAGCACGCCGTAGGTGGGCACCGGCTTGTCGTTGCCCGCGTACAGGCCGCCGGGGATGTCGACCTTGGCGTAGAACGGGTTCTCCTTGACCAGCTTGTCGATGGCCGGCCCGGTCAGCGACACCAGCCTGGCGCCGCAGGTGGTGATCGGATCCTGGATGTTGGCCGAGGGGTGGCCGACACCGTAGAAGAAGCCGTCGATCTTGTTGTCGCACAGCGCCGCACCATGCTCGTCGGCCTTGAGCTCGGAGGCCAGGCCGAAATCCTTGATCGTCCAGCCCAGCGCCGACAGCAGCTCGTCCATCGAGGCGCGCGTGCCCGAGCCGGGATTGCCGACGTTGAAGCGCTTGCCCTTCAGATCCTCGAACTTGCCGACGTTGGCCTCCTTGCGCGCCAGCACGGTGAAGGGCTCGGGGTGCACCGAGAACACCGCGCGCAGGTCGGCGAACTTGCCGTCCTTCTGGAACACCTTGCTGCCGTTGACCGCGTGGTACTGCCAGTCGGACTGCGCGACGCCGAAGTCCAGTTCGCCGCCGCGGATGGCGTTGATGTTGAAGACCGAGCCGCCGGTCGACTCGACCGAGCAGCGGATGCCGTGCTTGGCGCGGTCCTTGTTCATCAGCCGGCAGATGGCGCCGCCGGCGGCGTAGTACACGCCGGTGACGCCGCCGGTGCCGATGGTGACGAACTTCTGCTGCGCGATGGCGGCGGGCGAGCTCGCCAGCATGGTGGCGGCAAAGGCCAGGGCGGCCGGGACGAGGGCAAAGCGCATGAAAAAACTCCTGTGTGGTTGTCCGAGTCAGGCCGGGCTGGGCCCGGCCCCGCTGCGACGCAGCCACGCGGCCGCACCGAACGAGCCAGCTGCACCGCGGGCCGGCCGCTGGTGCGAATCTGCTTCGTACAAATCCATTCTATGAAACAAATGGATCTCTGTCAAACCAAGTGAAACGTTTGCCTTAGGCGCGGCGGCTAGCGCGCGGGCCGCTCAGTCGGCGCCGTTGCCGACGCGGCGCGCAGCCGGGGGTTCGAGGTCGGCGCCGCGGTCGAACAGGTCGCGGGCGGCGCGATCGAGTTGCCGGCGCCCCCCCTCGCCGGCCGCGTCCAGCAGCAGGGCCAGCAGGGCCTCGGTCAACGCCACCGCGGCGCAGGCCGATGCGAAGCTGGCCGGGCTCTGCGTGGAGAACAGCACCGGCACGTCGGCCACCAGGGCCAGCGGCGACGTGCTGCTGTCGGTCAGCGCGACGATCTTGGCGCCCGCCACGCGCGCCGCTTCGGCCACCTGGGCCGACTCGCGCGAGTAGGGCGCGAAGCTGATCGAGACCACGGCGTCACCGGCCTCGATGGGGCGCAGCTGCATCGTCAACCCGCCGCTCTGGCCATCGATCAGGTGCACCGAGTTGCGGAACAGCCGGTAGCCGTAGACCAGCGAGTAGGCGATCGGGAAGCTGCCGCGGAAGCCGGCCACGTGTACCGTCTTTGCCTGCTGAAGCACCTGGGCTGCGGCGCGCAGCGCCTGGCTGCTGCGCGCGGCGGTCTGTTCGAGGTTGCGGCGCTGCGCGGCGAACACGGCGTCGAGCAGGTCGTGCGCGGGCGCGCCGGCACTTGCATCGCGCGGCTCGCTCGCCGCGCTGGCCGCGCCGGCGCCCGGCGCACGCAGGCCCAGGTCTTCGGCGAACGCGAGCTTCAACTCGGGCCAGCCGCTGTAGCCCAGCTGCTGCGCCAGCCGCACCAGGGTGGCGGGCTGGATCCCGGCCTTGTCGGCCAGGGAGCGCATCGAGGCGATCACCACCTCGTTCGGGTGGTCGACCACGTAGCGAGCGGCCGCCTGCAGCGTGGGGCTGAGGCCCGAGAAGCGCTCGAGAATGGTCTGCTTCGCCTGCATCGTCGAATCAAACGATACACGCGAATCACGCATGCGGCAAATGTTTCAAACGCGGCGCCGTCGCAGGGCCGGTCAGTGCAGCCGCCCGGCCAGACAGCACGAAGCCCCGCGAACGGGGCGTTGGCGTGGGTGCTGCGCACTGCAGCGGATGCCAGCGGATCATTCGCTGGCGGGAGGGGGTCAGTCGAAAGATCCTCGGAAACGTAGCAACGGCGCGGGTTTCGCCACGTCGATCAGCCAGGAATGCCCCCAAGAATGCCCCCAGACCTCGGACGCTGGGGGGATTTCTCAGGGTCGCGCCAGGCAGCAGCGGTGCCGCGACGCGGGCCGGGCGCGCCCGGCCCTCAACCCTCACGACAGGGGGCGAAGCCCCGGGGTGCGGCGATGTGCCGCAGCGCTTGCCGGTGGCCACCGATGGCCACCGGAGGCCGGGCTCCCGGCCAGGGGCAGGGTGCGCGTCGGCGGTGGGGGCGGGGCGGTTCCACTTTCGCGCAGCAAATGGCCGGGCAGCACCAGGCAAGGCAGGGGCGGCGTTTGCCCCGCCCTGCCCGATGGCCTGCGGCGCACTCGCTACGGCGGCGGGAGCGGTGCGCGACCGTGGACAGCGTGGACGATGGCCCGATAACCCGCGTCGTTGCTGGCGATTGGCGTCCACGGCAGTGGCCAGCATCAGCGTGGACAGAGCGTGGACAGCGTGGACAGGAGGAGGAGGTGAGGAGATAGCTCCTCTCTACTCTCTTCTCCCCTTCGCCTCCGCTGCTGCAGCTGCGCCAGCCGCGCCGACGCTGCCGCTCCGGCCAGCTGCGCCAGGTCGACGCCGGGCCGAGGCCCACCCCCCATGGGTCCTCCCAGGCGAGGCCCCTATGCGGGTAATTCGGCCCCCGCACGCGCGCCAGCCGCTGGTCGGAGAACTTGTCAATTGACCGGACGGAGCCATAGCGACGGTCAATGCGGCGAGGCAACGGGCGCCGCGAGTCGACCGCAGCAAGAGAAACTCGCACGCGCCCGCACGCTGGTGGAAAGCGGGCGCGAAGGCAAAATGCCCTGCCCGCCGCCCCCGCGGCGCGCGGCCAAGCGGCGATTCGCGCAGGTGCGCTTGCGCCGCACCACCTCAGGGGCTCCCGCGATGGTTGATGGCACGGCATTGATAGATCACTCCGCGCCGGCGCTTCGGCGGCTTGCAGCACGCCATGTGACGCTGTTGCAGCTCTTCATGGCCCTGGCTGCCGAGCCTGTAGCGAGCGGGGCACCTGAAAAGGTGGCGAAGACGATCATCGATCTGCTCTCCATCGAGGCGCATCGCCCGCTGTACTTGCTTCAGCCGGGTCAGGATCCTGTACCGCTGCCGCACGACGGGCCGCCGTTGCCGCTCCAGCGTGGCGAGGGCCGCCGGGTTTACAACCCCGGGCTGGGTAGTCCGCCAGTGCGTGGTGAGCAGGAGCTTCCACCCGGCGTGCTGCCGGGACGCGGCAACTCGCTGGAGCGCCCTCACCTTTGGGCGTCGCTCGCGGTCTCCGTGCGCGACGCGCAGGAGTTGTTTGGCTGGACCATCCCTGGTGCACCAGCCCGAGTAGGTGGGCATGCATCGCTGCGCGCAGTCACCTCAGCATCGCAGGCGGACTTGCTGGCAGCACTCAATGGGCAGCCCGTCTACAAGAAGTCTGGCAAGTCCTGGCCTGGGCAGCTCTCTGGTCTCTGCGCGGAGCTTTGGCGGCAAGCGAGTCTCCTGCAGCGGCAGTTCCCGGGCGTCGAAGAGAGCGATGTTGTTGATGCGGTGCACAAGCACTGGCGAGGGGTCTCGCGCATCGAGAACAGGGACACGATGCACAAGTACATCGACAAGGGAAGGCGTGCCGCCGAGAAGGGGGCGACTGGCCGAGATAGGTTGAGCCGCATGCGCTAGTGCCGCCCGTTCTTTTTTCCCCATCTTTCTCTGGAGCAAGAAACTTCGAGCGCTGAGCATCCATTGAACCCCTCGCACCCGGCGGGGGATGTTCATGGATGTACAGCACCATGCAGCTTGCAACGAAGAACGAGCCGGCAGTTCGGCGAGACAAGTTTCTCGAACTGGCCGCCGTCACTGGCCTGGTCGGTCTCCAAAAGTCAACCGTCTACAGGTTGATCCGCGAGGGCCAGTTCCCTGCCCCCTTGCGCATCGGGCCGCGCACCAGCCGATGGGTCGAGTCGTCGGTCCTGACTTGGATTCAGGAGCGCATCGCCAGCGGCGGCGCCCTGCCCCCGGTACAGGGCAAGGGCGGGGCCTGCAATGGCTGACCCGCGCATCCGCTATGACATCGAGGCCAGCGTTTCGGGCGGCCCTGGTGTCGAGGTGCTGGCGTCCCAGCTGGAGCGCCTGGACGAAGCCATTGACCCTGCCGCCACGGCGCGGGCCCAGCAGCTGGCCGCGCAGCTGCGCGAGCTGGGCCAGCAGCAGCAGGCCATCGATACCTTCGTCGAGCTGAAGGGAAAGACTGGCGCTGCACGCACCGCGCTGGACGAAGCCCAAGGCGCGGCGCAGCGCCTGGCCAAGGAGATATCGGCCGCCGGCGCGCCGACCCGAGCCCAGGCAGGCCAAATGGAGCGGCTGCGGGATGCCGTCAAGAATGCCAAGGACGAGCTGCAGACGCAGACCGCGGCATTGGACGCCTCACGCGCCGGCCTCTCTCAGCTGGGCCTCTCCAGCACCGATCTGGCGAGCGCTCAACGGCGTCTGCGCGACAGCTTCAGCGAGAGCACCGAAGAAGCTGCCAAGCTGGCGCGACAGTCGCAGGACCTGAAAGACTTCCGCCAGCTGGTCGCGGCCACCGACGAGGCGCGCGACCGCTTCCAAGCGGCCGACGCGGCCGTCGAGAAGTTCCGCCGCTCGCTCGATGGCACGCGCACCCCCAGCAGCCAGCAGGTACAGGAGCTGCAGCGCCTGCAGCAGGCCGCCCGCCAGGCGCAGCAGGCCTTCGCTGCATCATCCGATGCCCAGGTGCAGGCGGCCGGGCGGCTTCGTGCCACCGGCGTAGACACCGAGCGCTTGGCCACCCTGCAGGGCCGGCTGCCCCCGGCCCTGACGGCGACGGCGACGGCAGCGCGACAGCTGGGCACCGAGTACACGCGCACCGGCGCCGCAGCGCAGGCCAGCGGCGCCACGCAGGCGCGCGCTGCCACCGCCGCACGCGAGGGCATCGCCGGCCTGGCGGAAGACCTGCGCCGCGTGCAGAGCGTCGCAGCGCTGGGCATCGGCGGGGGCGTGCTGGGCACGCTGGCGCGAGACCTGACGCAGACGGCCGACGCTTACCAGAACCTGGCCGCCCGCGTGAAGCTGGCCACCGGTGAGGGGCAGAGCTTCGAGCGCACCATGGAAGGTGTCTTCGATGTCGCGCTGCGCACCAACAGTTCGGTCGAGGAAACCGCCAACCTCTTCTCCAAGCTGACGCTGGCCGGGAAGGAGCTGAAGCTCTCCCAGGCCGACGCGCTGTCGCTCACCGAGACCATCAACCAGGCCATCCAGCTCAGCGGCGGAAGCGCCGATTCGGCCAAGGCAGCCATCGTGCAGCTGGTGCAGGGTCTGCAGAGCGGCGTGCTGCGGGGCGACGAGTTCAACAGCGTCATGGAACAGAGCCCGCGCCTGGCCAAGGCGCTGGCCGATGGCCTGGGCGTGACGGTTGGCCAGCTGCGCGAGATGGCCAAGGCCGGCGCACTCTCTACCGAGGTGATCGTCCGGGCCCTGCAGGCGCAGAAATCGGCGATCGAAAGCGAGTTCAAGTTGCTGCCGGCCACTGTGGGCCGCGCGCTCCAGAACCTCAGCACAGCCTGGACGCAGTACATCGGGCAGGCCGACTCCGCGGCCGGCGTCAGCGCCTTCGCGGCCAAGTCAATCAACCTGGTGGCCCAGAACCTGGGCACGCTGGCCAGCGCCGCCGCCAGCGCCGGCCAGGCCTATCTCGCGTACAAGGCACTGGACCTGGCCGGCACCTGGGCCAACCAGGCGGTCGCAGCCCGCGCGCTGCTGGCTGCCAAGGCCCAGGAGACCGCAGCCACCACGGCCGGCACCGTCGCGGCCAATGCCAACACCACGGCCGTCGCGGCCAACACCGCCGCCAAGCTGGCCAATGCCAGGGCCAGCGGCGTCGCGGCTGCGGCTGAGAGTGCTGCAGCCGCGGCGGGCGGCACGTCACTGCTGGCGCGCCTGGCAGTGGTCGGGCGCTTCGCCGGTGCACTGGGTGCAGCGGGTGCCGCGGCCGTCGCCTTCGGGGACCTGGCGGTGTCGGCCTATCGCAAGGTCTATGACGCGGTGGGCGCAGGGCTCGGCCGCCTCATGGGCTACCGCGACGTGGGCGACGAGCTGCCCGCGATCTTCAAGCGCGTCGACGAGGAGGCCCGCAAGAGCGCCGAGGCCATCGCCGAGCATGCGGCCAAGACCAAGCTGGCGGAGGAGAAAGCCTTTGGCTTCACCGAGGCCTCGCGCCGGCTGGTGGGCGAGTTCGACAACGTGGTGAAGGCCGGCGGCAGCGCCGAGGTGGCGCTGGACAAGGTGCAGAAGTCCCTGCAGCTGGGCGACGTGCAGGGCATCACGGCCGCAGCGGTGGCGCTGGACAACCTGGGCCAGCGCGGCGTCGTCAACGGCGCGCAGTTGCGTGAAGCGCTCAGCGCAGCACTGAAGAACGAAGACCTTGGGCTCTTCGAGGCCCGCGCCCGTGCCGCCTTCGATGGCAGCGCGCAGGGCGTGCGCCGGCTACAGCTGGCGCTGGACGCGGTAGGCGAAGAGGCCCTGCGCCGCGCTGGCACCAGCCTGGCCGAGCTGGGCAGCGGATTCAGCGCCGCTGCGCAAGCGGCCCTCAACGACGTTGACGCCCTGGCCCGCACACTGGACACGCTGAAGCTCAGTGCCGACCGCACGTCACCGGTGCTGGCCAAGGCGATCGACAAGGCCCTGGAGGCCGCCACCACAGAGAAGGCTGTCAACGAGGTGATCGCGCGGCTGCGCACCCTGGGCGAGCAAGGAAAGATCAGCGGCGAGGCCATGGCCGCGGGGCTGGAGAAGGCACGCGGCAAGCTCGATGAGATCCTGCCCGGCGTCACCAGCCTGGCCGAGGCTTACAAGGTGCTGGGCGTCACCAGTCGCGCCGAGCTGCAGCGCACTGCCGACACCTCGCGCCAGGCCTGGGAGCGCATCCGCACCGACGCCACGCTGTCGCTCGATCAAAAGCGGCAGGCCTTCAGCAAGTACGCAGAGGCTGCCATCGCTGCCAATGGCGGCGTGGCCACCAGCAGCCTAGAGGCCGAAGCCAAGATGCTGGGGCTGGGCATACAGGCCGACGAAACCGGCAAGGCCATCGTCACCGGCATGGGCAAGGCCAGTGCCAGCACGCGCGACCTGGCACGCAATGCCGAGGCCGCCGGCAAGGCCCTCGAAGACACCTACAAGACCTGGGAGCAGCGCAACGCCGCGCGCAACAAGGCGGTCTCTGACTCGGCGATTCAGGACACCTTCGCCAACCTGCTGGCGGGCAAGAAGTCGGGCGAGGTCACGCGCGAGAGCGGCGGGCAGCTGGTGCCCCCGGATGGCAAGTCGCCCGAGAGCAGCGACTACTTCCTTGACACCTCCCGCCGCGGCGAAGGGCCCTATGGCCTGGGTGTCTGGACGCTGAAGCCCGAGGCCTACGCCAAGATGATGGCCGAGCAGGATGCGCGCTACGGCGTGCAGCGCGACCCGGTAACCGGTGTCGTCAGGCGGGTTGTGCAGTCACCGGCGCCGGCCCCAGCGCAGCAACAGCTGCAGCCCATCACGATCAACCTCGGCGGCAGCAGCGTCCGCGTCTACACCGACAGCCAGAGCGAGACCGACAAGCTCCTGGCGCTGCTGAAGGACGGCATGCGCGCCGCGGGCGGGGGCGGCTGATGCGCCCGGCCCACCTACCGCAGCAGCCGCGCCAGCACCAGGCCGGCGAGCACGACGACGAAGCCCACCACGGACGCAACGGCAAGCCAGCCAGGCAGGCCGCCCAGCAGGCCCACCAGCGCGGCCACGCCCAGCAGCTGCAGCAGCTTCACGCTGGCGCTGGTGTGGGGGCTGCCGAAGGTGCCGCGGGCCATGCGGCCACTGTACCGCGCGGCGGTGGCCACCGGTGGGCACCGGCGTCCCCTCACCAGCGGGCAGCCCGGCCCGCACCACTCCAACCGGCGCCGCACGGCAATGCGCGGCGCACCGGCAACCCCTGCATGCGGAGGCTGTGATGATCGGCTCCAAGTTCGTCCACCAGTACAAGGTAGCCCAGCACACGCCGCACTGGTGCGGCCCCGCCGGCGAGTCGCTGATGCAGGCCCTGGCGGATGCGCTGTGCTTCGACGGCGGCGACCCGTTGAAGCCCTACGGCGCGGCGCCCTACTTCCCGCCGGCGCGTGACGCCAAGGCCATCGCGGCAGCGGTGCGGGCCGGGTCTTTCCGCGGCATGCGCCTGGCTGGCGCGTCAACGGGCTGGGTGCTGGTCTGGGAGGTCTCGCTGGCGTCGGCCCTGGGCTCGCTGGGGCTGGCCAGCAGCTCCTATGCCGAGCTGAGCCACACGCTGGCCAACCTGGTCGAGAGCGGCGACAGTGCAACGGCGCCCGAGATGCACATGGTCCGCGGAATGGGACGCACGCGGTTCGTGCGGATGCGGGTGCCGAAGTGGTGACGTCGATCCGCCCCGCCCTGCGCGTGCTGCAGGCCACAGGCGCCCGCCGTCGCGCTACCGCGGTGCCCGTGCTACATTGGCCCCGCCCCTGGCATGCAGGGGTCGGGATTGGCGTCCCGGAAACACAGGCGCGCGGCCGCCTCAAGTGCGGCTTTTTCAATGCGCGTCACCAGCGCTCAGGCTCCAGTTTCTATGGCGGCCCGGGCGGGCGGGCCTTCGGGCCCACCGGTACCTGTGTTCCGGCACGCCAAGCCCGCTTTGGGCCGCCACCCTCGCATTGGCGTGTAGGGGTGGCGGTGATCTACCGCTAACACAGGAGCCTTGACCATGGCTGGCATCAACCTGGGCGCGCCCGCGCCCGGTTCCCGACCCTTCATCCCTGCGGCACCTGGCCGCGCCGCGTACCGCGTGCCCGTTGTGTCACGCACGCGGGTCTGCCACGGCGTCTACTCGCTGGGCGGAGAGCTGTGCATCGTGTACAGCCTGCGCCGCATCGAGCCCGGGCAGGGCGTGCAGCTCAGCCTGGGCCACGATGGCCCGGTGCTGGCGCCGCACATGTCGCCCACGCAAGCGCGCAACCTGGCGCGCTCCCTGGTGGCCGCCGCTGACGCGGCCGACACGCTGCGCGCGGGGAGGGCCTGAGCATGGCCAACACCCAGCAGAGCAACCGGCCCGCGCCGGCCGGTGCGCAGCCCCCGCGCCGACGCCTGGCGCCGAACGTGGTGTGCGCCTTCAACGACGACCGCGCGCCCGTCGTCAACCGCATGCGCCGCGGTCCCCTGCCCCGCAACGTGGTGTCCTTCGCGCCGACGCCCCGCGAGTTCACCGCCGGCGATGTCTGCATGCTGGCCCGGGACCTTGGCGCAACCGAGAGCAATGCCGGCCGTGTCGTGCGGCTGGTGCAGCCCTTCCGCACGGAGCACAGCACTCAGTGGATCGTCGAGGCCTTCACCGAGCCGCTGACGCTGCTGGACCGCAGCACCACGCTACCCACCGGAGAGCGCGGCGTCATGGCCTATGTCTGGCAGGACGTGCTGCGGTGGCTTCCGCAGTCGCCAGCCCGTGAGTGGGCCGCCGCCCGCACCCGATCGGAGGAGAAGACCCGGGCGAAGCTCCGCGCGCTGTGTGCCCAGCATGACGCACTGCGCGCGACGCTCAACCACCTGGCCCCGGAGGGATACGCGCAATGAAAACCGCAGCCACGAAGCACACGCCACCCAGCCCCGAGGCGGTGGCCAAGTTCGCTGAGCGACTGGAGAACGCGCTCAACTACCTGGTCCGCGTCCGCGCGGTGATGTTCGCTGCAAGGGATCGGCTGCAAGAGGTCAAGGAGCAGGACCCCGGCGAGGCCGACTATGACCTGATGGCCTTGGTCGACGTGGCCTGCGAGGCCGCAATGGATGGCATCGAGTCGATCCCGCCGATGGAAACGCTTGGGCTTGAAGGGAGCGCGACATGAACGGCGCCACCGACAAGCCCGGCCCGCTGATCGAGGCCCTGCAGGCCCTGCCCCACTGGGATGCGGCTGTCCGCGTAGCCGACGACTGGATGAAGGCCGCGGGGCGTCAATCGATCGTCGACGCCGACATGCCGCGGCTCTTGGCGGCCGACCTGCTGGCCGAGCTGCAGCACCTGGAACGCGACCACGGCACCGCGGCCGAGACCCTGGCGCTGATCGCTTCCGGCGATGAGCGGGGGCCGGTGATCCTTGAGGGGCTGCTGCAGCTCCGCAGCATGGCCGCTGTGCGGGCCCGGTACGAAGCGGCGCGCGCCGAGCACTTGGCAGTGCTGGGGCAAGGTCTCAGCGTGCCGATGGCCGGGGAGCAGCCCGAGATCGGCGGCGCAGCCGCTGGGGACGGCCGCCACCGCCTCTACGCGCAGTGGGACGCCTGGACGCGCTCGCGGCGGGAGTCAACGTCATGAGCCAGCACGACTACCTGCCCCGGGTGACGCTGGAAGCGCTGCAGGCCATGCCGGACTGGATGCCGGCAATGGTGTCGACGCACGAATGGATCGAGACCAAGGGCCTGCAGGGCATCACGGCCGACGAGCTCCTGGGTGAGATGCGCTACCTCGATTTCAACGCCGCCGACCGCGCCCGGCACCTCCACGTGCTTGCGCAAGGCGGCAGCGTGGTCGACGGGATGCTGCAGATGCACCTGGCGATGCAGCAGCTGCGGCAGATACGCGAGCAGCAGCGGAGGCTGGCCGACCTGGAGCGCCAGGCCGTTGCGCAGCTCACCGCGCTGCGCGAGCGGCTCTATCCAACCAGCGACGACTGACGCACCGCACGCGCCGCCACGCGGAATAGCCACCGGCCAGCGCCGCGTGGCGGCGCGCCCTGCACCCCCTATCCGCCCACCATGCCCAACCGCCCGCGCGGCAGCAGCCGCAGCACCGCAAGCGCCAGGCGCCCCGTCACGGCCGACCTGGTGCGCGACGCGCTGTCGTTCATCCCGCCGGACCTGGACCGCGACGACTGGGCCCGAGTGGCCATGGCGCTGCGCGCGTCCGAGCTGCCCGACGCGCAGGCCTTCGAGCTGTTCGACAGCTGGAGCGCCCGAGGCGAGAGCTACAGCGAGCGCGACACCCGCGACACCTGGCGCAGCGTGAAGCCCGGCGGCGCCGTCACCGTGGGCACCCTGTTCGGCATGGCCAAGGATCGGGGCTTCAAGTTCCCGGCGGCCGACAGCGCCGCGCCCCAGCCCGACGCGGCCGAGCTGCAGCGCCAGGCCGAGGCCAAGCGCCAGCAGCGTGACGCCGAGGCCGCGCGCTACCGCGAACGCGCCGACCAGGCGGCACGCGAGGCGCGGCGCCTGTGGGCCAGCGCGGCCGAGCAGGGCCAGTCGGGCTACCTGCAGCGCAAGGCGGTCGGCGCGCACGGCGTGCGGTTCCTGCCCGATGGCACGCTACTGGTGCCCATGCGCGACGGCGCCGGCGAGATCCAGAACCTGCAGCGCATCGCGCCGCAGCGGCCCGATGGCGACGCGCCGGAGAAGCGCTTTCTGCCAGGCGGGCGCAAGTCCGGCTTGTGGCACCAGCTGGGCGCGCTGGACGGCGCCGATGCACTGCTGGTGGCCGAGGGCTACGCCACCGCTGCCACACTGCACGAGGCCACGGGCCGCCCGGTGGTGGTGGGCTTCGACGCGGGCAACCTGGTGCATGTGGTGCAAGCCCTGCGCGAGCTGCACGCCGCGCTGCCGCTGCTGGTGTGCGGCGACAACGACCACGAGGCCGAGGCGCGCACTGGCCGCAACCCCGGTGCCGACAAGGCCAGCAGCGCCGCACGCGCGGCCAGCACCGGCGCGGGCCGGGCGCGGGTGGTGCTTCCGCAATTTGCCGGCGTCGACGGCGAAGGCCGCAGCGACTTCAATGACCTGGCCACCGTGGCCGGCGTCGACGCGGTGCGCCAGGCGGTGGATGCAGCCTGCGCGGCGCTGCTGGCCGGCGAGCCCGACCCGATGCAGGCGCCGAAGGGCCGCCGGGCCGCGAAATCGAGCGATGGCGAGGCGAACGGCACCGCGGATGGGCCAGCACAGCGGCCCGGCCCGAAAGGCCCGCCAGCGGCCGGCGGCGCTGGCGATGATGAAGACGACGCCGACGCGCCGGCCGGCGACGGGCCGCCGGGCTGGCTGGACCCCTTCGAGCTGGACGCGCATGGCGTCTGGCACCGGGGCCGGGACCGGGAAGGCAACGAGAAGCGCCCGCAGTGGCTGTGCGCGCCGCTGCAGGTGTCAGCCCGAACGCGCGCCGACGACGCGAACGGCTGGGGCTACCTGCTGCAGTTCGGCGACCCGGACGGCAACCCGAAGTCCTGGGCCATGCCCTCGGCCATGCTCAGCGGCGAGGGTGCCGAGTGGGCCGGGCGGCTGCGGGACATGGGCTTGCGCATGGCGCCCGGCACCAGCGCGCGCAACCTGCTGGCGCAGTACATCGACACGCGCAACCCGCCCGAGCGCGTCACCTGCACCGACCGCGTGGGATGGCATGGCCCGGTCTACGTGCTGCCCTCGGGCACCATCGGCGCGGCCGAAGGTCGGCGCTTCGTCTTTCAGTCCGACTCGGGCATGGAAGACACCTTCCGGCGCCATGGCACGGTGCAGCAGTGGCGCGAGGGCGTGGCGGCGCTGGCGCAGGGCAACTCCCGCTTGGTCTTCGCCCTGTGCTGCGCCCTGGCGGGGCCAATGCTGCGGTTGGCCGGCGTCGAGTCAGGCGGCTTCCACCTGCGCGGAACCTCGAGCATGGGGAAGACCACGGCGCTGAAGGTGGCCGCCAGCGTATGGGGGCGGCCCACCTACATGCAGCGCTGGCGGACCACGGACAACGCCCTGGAAGCCACGGCCGTGCAGCACTGCGACTGCACGCTGATCCTCGATGAGTTCGGCCAGCTGGACCCGCGCGTCGCGGGTGAGTGCGCCTACATGCTGGCCAACGACCAGGAGAAGGGCCGCAGCACCCGCAGCGGCTTGGCGCGCAAGCGGCGCACATGGCGCCTGCTGTTCCTGTCCTCGGGCGAGGTCTCGCTGGCCGACCACATGGCCGAGGCCGGCAAGCGCACGCAGGCGGGCATGGAAGTTCGCATGGTCGACGTGCCGCTGGATGCCGGCGCCGGCATGGGCGGCTTGGAGGAGCGGCACGGGCACGAGACCGCGGCCGAGCTGGCCGACGCTGTGACGGCCGCGGCGGCGCGCCACTACGGCAGCGTGGGCCGTGCCTGGCTGGAGTGGGCCTGCGAACACCATGCCGAGCTGCCGCAGCAGCTGCAGGCCCTGGCCGAGCGCCAGCGCTGCCTGTTCGTGCCCGAGGCCGCATCCGAACAGGTGCGGCGCGTGGGCTCACGCTTCGCGCTGGTGGCCGCCGCCGGCGAGCTGGCCACCGCCGCAGGGCTCACCGGCTGGGACGAAGGACACGCGGGCTGGGCGGTGCGCCGATGCTTCGAGGCCTGGCTGGGCGCCCGTGGCCACCTGGAGAACGGCGAAGAGGCCGCCATGCTGCGCCAGGTGCGCGCCTGGATTGAGAAGAACGGCGACGCCCTCCTGAGCTGGACGCACCGCGCGATGGACTCCCACAAAGCCGTCACTCCACTGCGGGCCGGGTTCAAGCGGATGATCGACGATGAGGGCAAGCCACTGAAGTTCGATGCGGTCAGCGACCACATGGCTGAGAAGTATGGAAGCTCCGAAATCTCCAAGGAGCGCATGCAAGCGCTAGTGGAGTACATGATCCTTCCAGAAGCCTTCCGACGCGAGGTCTGCCGAGGGTTCGACTATCACGCGGTGGCGTCATTGCTCAGGGCCCGCGGCCACCTGCTGCACGACGCAGGGCGCTTGACCACAAAGCAGCGGCTGCCCGGCATGGGGAACGTGTCGTGCTACCGGATCCGGCCGTCGCTCATGGCCGATGACCTGTAAGGCCGGCGCCACCTAGCGGGAAGCCGCGGCGGCCCGGTGGCCACCGCGGCATGCGTCCCTTCGCTCCCGGGCCACGCAGGCGCCGGCGGTGGCCACCAGCGCCAGGCCCAGGATGCCGCGCCGGCTGTCCACGCTCGAAAGTGTGAACGTGGACACTTTTCGGCCGACCGGGGACACCGAACCCTTTGCAAATCAAAGGCTTACGTCAGGTGTCCACGTGTCCACGCTGTCCACGCTGCAAAAAGCAATGGGTGGAAGTTGTGGTGAGCATGCGCACGCCCGGCGGGCTCCAGGTCGGGGCCGGCAAGGGCTTCCCGAGCGGGCCGGGCCGCCCCCGCCTCATGCCGCGGCGCTGGCTGCCTTGGCCTGGCGGAACGGGATCACCTTGCCGGACTGGCGCACGGCGTCGAGGTAGTCCGCCCACCCCTGCATCAGCTCGCGCCGCTCATCAAGGTAGGTGGCGTGGTTGTAGGCGGCGCGGGTGCGGTTGCCTTCTACGTGGGATAGCTGGGCCTCGATCACGTCCCAGCGATAGCCCATCTCGTTGAGGGCGGTCGAGGCGATGCCTCGGAAGCCGTGGCCGGTCTGGCGTCCGGCATAGCCCATGCGCTTGAGGGCCATCAGCACGGCGCCATTGCTCATCGGCTTCTCGTGGTCGCGCTCGCCAGGGAACAGCAGCGCGTCGCCCTGGCAGCGGTCTTCGCCTCGGAACGCACGCAGGATGCCCAGCGCTTCAAGCGCCTGGCGGGAGAGTGGCACCAGGTGCGGCCGGCGCTTGCCCTGCGTGCCCTTGCGGCCGGTGCGGTCAGCGGGGATCGTCCACTCCGCCGCAGCCAGGTCGAACTCGGACCATCGCGCCTCGATCAGTTCGGAGGTCCGCACGAAGGTCAGCGCCAGCAGGTGCAGCGCCGCGCGGGTGTAGGGCGTGCCCTGGTAGCCGGCCATCTTGCGCAGCAGCTCGGGCAGCTCGGCCGCGCCGACCCTGGCGAAGTTCTCCACGGCCCGGGGCTTGAGCACGTCCGCCGGCTTCACGTCCGCCACGGGGTTGCGGTCGGCCAAGGTGTGGGCCACGGCATAGCGCATCACCATGCCGCAGGTCTGCAGCGCGCGCCGCGCCAGCTCGGCCGCGCCGCGCTCCTCGATCCGCTTGGCCACCGTGACGAAGTGCGCCGCAACCAGCCCGGCCACCGGGCGATGGCCAATCTGCGGGAACACGTCAGACACCAGCCGGGCCAGCACGTAGTCGGCATACCGGCTGGTCTTGTTCACTCGCCAGGCCTCCCACCAGGCCCGTGCCACGGGCTCGAAGGCGGTGTCCTGGGCCTGCAGGATGGCCCGCTTGGCGTCGCGCCGCGCCTCGGCAGGGTCGGTGCCGGCCTGCAGTAGCGCCCGGGCTTCGTCCCTGAGCTGGCGTGCCCCCTTCACGATGCCCCCAGGGGCGGGGGCATCCTTGCGGCTGGACAGAGGGACGGCCGGGTAGGTGCCCAGCGCCAGGCGCTTCTCCTTGCCGGCGAAGCGGTACTTCCACCGCCAGAGCTTGGACCCGCTGGGGCTCTTCGGCCCGGGCGCCGTCACTTCGAGGTAGAGCCCGCCGCCATCGGCCAGCCGCACGAAGGATCTGCCCTCGGGGCAGCGGGCGTTGCGGCACTCAACATCGGTCAGGGGCATGGGGCACTCCCGGCGGGGCGGGTGGCTGCGATGCCCCCAGCGTGCCCCGCGATTCCGGGCCGCTGAGTGCGATGCCCCCAGGCCGGCCGCGTCAATGCCCCCAAGAATGCCCCCGCTTTAGTCCGGCTGTCAAAGGACGATGACGGACGCCAGGAAACGAAAAAGCCCCGTGGGACGGGGCTTTAGCGTGGGTTCTGAGGACTTCGGCGGAGGCCAGCGGATCGATCACTGGCGGAGAGGGGGGGATTCGAACCCCCGATACGGGAGGACCCGTATGCCGGATTTCGAATCCGGTGCATTCGACCACTCTGCCACCTCTCCAGCCGCCACCGGCGGTCACCCGGCAGCGAAGCCCGTGATTCTAGCGCAGGCGGTGCGCGTGGCTCACGGCGCCAGGAACTCTGCGCCGCCCAGATACGGCCGCAGCGCTGCAGGCACGGCGATGCGGCCATCGGGCTGCTGGTGGTTCTCCAGCACCGCCACCAGCGCGCGGCCCACGGCCAGGCCCGAGCCGTTCAGCGTGTGCACGTACTCGGGCTTGCCCTGGGCGTTGCGGTAGCGCGCCATCATGCGCCGCGCCTGGAAGGCCTCGCAGTTGCTGCACGAGCTGATCTCGCGGTAGGTGCCCTGCGCCGGCAGCCACACCTCCAGGTCGTAGGTCCTGGCGGCGCCGAAGCCCATGTCGCCGCTGCACAGCAGCACCACGCGGTAGGGCAGCTCCAGCGCCTGCAGGATGGCCTCGGCATGGCCCACCATCTGCTCCAGCGCGGCGTCGCTGTCCTCGGGGCGGGTGATCTGCACCATCTCGACCTTGTCGAACTGGTGCTGGCGGATCATGCCGCGGGTGTCGCGGCCGGCGCTGCCGGCCTCGCTGCGGAAGCAGGGGCTGTGCGCCGTCAGCCTGATGGGCAGCTGCGCGGCGTCCAGGATCTGCTCGCGCACGGTGTTGGTCAGGCTGATCTCGCTGGTGCTGATCAGGTACTGCTCGGCCTGCGCTTCATCGCCGCCGCCGGCCCCGGGATCACCGGGGCCCTTCCCCCGGTAGACCCAGAACATGTCCTCCTTGAACTTGGGCAGCTGGCCCGTGCCTTCCAGGATCTCGCGGTTGACGATGTAGGGCGTGTAGCACTCGGTGTAGCCATGCTGCTGGGTCTGCGTGTCCAGCATGAACTGCGCCAGCGCCCGGTGCAGCCGCGCCGCCGGGCCGCGCAGGAAGCTGAAGCGCGCGCCCGAGAGCTTCACGCCGGTCTCGAAGTCCAGCCCCAGCGGCGCACCCAGGTCCACATGGTCCTTGACGGCGAAGTCGAAGCGGCGCGGCGTTCCCCAGCGACGAACCTCGGCGTTGCCGCTCTCGTCGGCGCCGTCGGGCACGCCGGCCTGCGGCAGGTTGGGCAGGCTCATCAGCAGCTGCTGCAGCTCGGCCTGGATCTGCTCCAGGCGCGTGGCGCCGGCCAGCAGCTGCTCGGCCAGCGTCGCCACCTCGGCCATCGGCGCTGCGGTGTCCTCGCCCTTGCCCTTGGCGATGCCGATCTGCCTGGACAGCTGGTTGCGCCGCGCCTGGGCCTGCTCGGTGCTGGTCTGGATCTGCTTGCGCTCGGCCTCCAGCGCGCGGAAGCGCCCGACGTCGAGAAAGGGCTGCGGGTTCTTGCGCCGCTGCAGCTGCGCGACCACGGCGTCGAGGTCGCGGCGCAGCAGGTTGATGTCGATCATGGTGTCGGTGCTCGGTGCGAACGGTTCTGGCAGCGACGCGCAGGCGTCGCCGGTGGCATCAAGGGGCGCGCCGCAGGGCGGCGCCCGGGCCGGCGCGGCGCGCCGGCCGCATCAAGATCGGGCAGCGCCCGCGGCCACCGCCTGCGCATGCTCGGCCATGCTGCGGTCGCCCAGGCCGCGCGGCAGCGGGAAGTGCACGTCCTCGCGCACGCCATCCATGTGGCGCACGCTGGTGGCACCCAGCTCGCGCAACCGTGCGATCACCTGCTGCACCAGCACGTCGGGCGCCGAGGCGCCGGCCGTCAGGCCCACGCGCGAGCGGCCCTCGAACCACGCCGGTTGCAGGTCCTGTGCCGAGTCCACCATGTAGGCCGGCGTGCCCAGGCGCTGGGCCAGCTCGCGCAGCCGGTTGCTGTTGCTGCTGGTGGGGCTGCCGACGACGATCACCACGTCGGCCACCGGCGCCAGCAGCTTCACCGCGTCCTGGCGGTTCTGCGTGGCGTAGCAGATGTCCTGCTTCTTCGGCTCGCGCACGTGGGGGAAGCGGGCCTTCACCGCGGCCAGGATCTCGGCGGCGTCGTCCACGCTCAGCGTGGTCTGTGTCACCACCGCCAGCAGCGCGCCGCGCGGCATCACGCGCGCCACGTCGGCCACGTCCTCGACCAGGTAGATGCCGTCGCTGAGCTGACCCATCGTGCCTTCCACCTCGGGGTGCCCCTTGTGGCCGATCATGATGAACTCGTAGCCTTCCCTGGCCAGCTTGGCCACCTCGACGTGCACCTTGGTCACCAGCGGGCAGGTGGCGTCGAAGACCTGGAAACCACGCGCCGCGGCCTCGCGGCGCACCGCCTGGCTCACGCCATGCGCGCTGAAGACCAGCGTGGCACCCGGCGGCACCTCGGCCAGGTCCTCGATGAAGATCGCGCCCTTGGCCTTGAGATCGTTGACGACGTAGGTGTTGTGGACGATCTCGTGGCGCACGTAGATCGGCGCGCCGAAACGCTGCAGCGCACGCTCGACGATCTCGATGGCGCGGTCGACGCCGGCGCAGAAACCGCGCGGCTCGGCCAGCAGCACCTCGTCCAGGCGCACGTTCTGCGGGGCGGTCGGCGGCAGGCTCACAACACCCCCAGCAGCTGCACTTCGAAGCTCACCGGCTGGCCGGCCAGCGGGTGGTTGAAGTCGAACAGCAGCCAGTCCGGGCCCTCCTCGCGCACCACGCCGGCGAAGCCGGGCGCGCCGTCGGGGGTGGGGAACTGCACGACATCGCCCACCGCGTAGTCGGCATCGGGGTCGCCCAGCTCGGCCAGCAGCGTGCGCTTGACGCGCTGCAGCATCTGCGGGTTGCGCTCGCCGAAGGCGGCGCCGGCAGGCAGTTCGAAGCGCTGGCGCGTGCCCTCGGCCAGGCCCAGCAGCTGCGCCTCCAGCGCCGGCGCCAGCTGGCCGGCGCCCAGCGACAGCGTCGCCGGCTTGTCGTCGAAGGTGTCGACCACGGCCTGCCCGTCGGGGCCGGCGAGTCGGTAATGCAGGGTCAGGAACGACCCCGGCTGCACGGTGTTCACGGCGCTTTCCAATGTCCGCCGGCGCGCGGATGGCCGCGCCCCACGGGCTGCATAGACTGGCGCTGATTCTACCGGGGGCCCCCGGCGACACCTGGTGCGCCGCCCTCCGCCGCACCGGGAGCGCCCACGATGAAGCACCTGCCCGCCGACCAGCGCCCCCGCGAGAAGCTGCTGGCACGCGGTGCCGCCGCGCTGGCCGACGCCGAGCTGCTGGCGCTGCTGCTGCGCACCGGCACGCGCGGCCAGCCCGTGCTGGCGCTGGCGCAGGCCCTGCTGGAGGCGCGCGACGGCTTCGCCGGCCTGCAGCGGGCCGACGACGCGGCGCTGCGTGGCATCAAGGGCGTGAAGGGCCTGGGCCCGGCCAAGCGCGCCGAGCTGCTGGCGGTGTTCGAGATCGCCCGCCGCGCGCTGGCGCAGCGCCTGGCCGCGGCGCCGGTGTTCGACTCGCCGCAGGCGGTGAAGGACCACCTGGCGCTGCACCTGGCCGGCCAGGACCACGAGGTCTTCGCCGCGCTGTTCCTCGACGGCCAGCACCGGCTGCTGCGCTACGAGGCGCTGTTCCACGGCACGCTGACGCAGACCAGCGTGCACCCGCGCGAGCTGGTGCGCCGTGCGCTGGCGCTCAACGCGGCTGCGGTGATCGTCGCGCACAACCACCCCTCGGGCGTGGCCGAGCCTTCGCGCGCCGACGAATTCCTGACGCAGACGCTGAAGTCGACACTGGCGCTGGTCGACGTGCGCCTGCTCGACCACCTCGTGGTCGGCCGCGGCCAGGTCGTCAGCCTGGCCGAGCGCGGGCTGCTGTAGTCCATCGCCCTGCGCGGCGGCCGGGCCGCGGCGCTGGGGTAGAAACGGCGGGTGGGCCCCAAACCGATCCGCACCCTGCACGAGCTGGCGGCGCTGCGCGACGCCATGCGCCGCCGTGCGCAGGAAGCCGCCGCCGAGGCCGAGCGCGAGCGCGCCGAGCGCGCCGCGCAGCGTGCCCGCGAGCGCCAGTTCGCCGACGCCGTGGGCGCCGTCACGCCCCTGCCCGCCCATGGCCGCGCGCTGGCCGCGCCGCCGCGCCCGGCGCCGCAGCCGCGCCAGCGCGAGGCCGACGAGCGCGCCGCGCTGCGCGAAGCCTGGTCCGACGAGATCGACGTCGAGAGCCTGCTGCTCACCGACGACGGGCTCAGCTTTCGCCGCCCCGGCGTGCACCCCGACGTGGTGACGCGCCTGCGCCGCGGCCAGTGGGCGGTGCAGGGGCAGATCGACCTGCACGGCCTGCGCCGCGACGAGGCGCGCGAGGCCCTGCGCAGCTTCCTCGGCCAGGCGCAGCGGCAGAGCCGGCGCTGCGTGCGCGTGGTGCATGGCAAGGGCTTGGGCTCGCCGGGGCGCGAGCCGGTGCTCAAGGGCAAGGTGCAGCGCTGGCTGGCGCAGGCCGCCGGGGTGCTGGCCTTCGCCCAGGCCAGCGCGCCCCAGGGCGGCGCCGGTGCGCTGCTGGTGCTGCTGGACCGGCGCGACTGAGTCCCCCGCCCGTGCGCGGGGCGGGCTGTCGCGGCGCGGTCATCGGCAGGCCATGGCCTGGGCGCTTCCCTCAGGAGGTGCCCAAGCAACCATGTCAACGCCTTGCCCTGTCCGCCAGCCTGCTGCTGGCCGCCGCCACCCTGGCCGCGCCGGCCCGCGCGCAGTTGCAGATCACCGAGTGGATGTACACCGGCAACGGGCCCGAGTTCGTCGAGTTCACCAACCTGGGCCGCAGCGCCGTCGACCTGGCCGGCTGGAGCGACGACGACGACAGCCGCCTGCCCAACCAGTTCTCGCTGGGCGCTCTGGGCGTCGTCGCGCCGGGGCAGTCGGTGGTCATCACCGAGGGCGATGCCGCCGCCTTCCGCGCCGCGTGGAACCTGCCCGCCAGCGTCAAGGTGCTGGGCGGCTACAGCAACAACCTGGGCCGCGCCGACGAGATCAACCTGTTCGACACCAACGGCGTCCTGGTCGACCGGCTGAGCTATGGCGACCAGGTCTTCGCCGGCAGCATCCGCACCCAGACCCACAGCGGCACGCCGGTGAGCCTGGCCGCGCTGCAGCCCTTCACCGTGCACGCCGGCTGGGTGCTGTCGGTCAGCGGCGACGCTTACGGTTCGTGGATGTCGAGCCAGGGCGACGTCGGCGACCCCGGCCTGTTCACGCTGGCCGCGCCGGTGCCCGAGCCCGCCAGCCTGGCGCTGTTCGCCGCCGGCGCCGCGCTGCTGGGCAGCCTGGCGCGCCGCCGCCAGGGGGGTGCGCGGTGAAGCCGCTGCGCGCGTGGGCCGCCACACTGGCCAGCGCGGCGGCGCTGGCCGCCGGCGGCGCGCAGGCGACGCCCATGCTGGACCTGTCGCGTCACCAGCTCGGCGCCAGCTACGCGATCCCGGCCTTGGCCGGCCTGGGCCTGGAGGCGTCGGCCGTGACCTATGCGCGCGACCGCGGCACGCTGTTCGTCGTCGGCGACGAGGGCCTGGGCGTGGTCGAACTCAGCCTGCAGGGGCAGGTGCTGTCGACCATGGCCTTCAGCTGGGCCGGCACCGGCAGCAGCAACCAGGACGCCGAAGGCCTGGCCTACCTGGGCAACGGCCTGCCGGTCGTCGTCGACGAACGGCCGCAGCGCGCCTACCCGTTCAGCTACAGCGCCGGCGCCAGCGTGGCGCTGGCCGCGCAGCCCTGGGCGGCGATCAGCACCTGGTCGCCGAGCAACATCGGCATCGAGGGCCTCAGCTGGGACCCGCGCGACGGCAGCTTCGTCAGCGTCAAGCAGGACCACGACGGCAACCCGGCCCGCGGCCCGCAGGAGGTTCGCGCCGGCACGCTGAGCTTTGCCGCCGGCGGCGGCAGCGTCGGCCTGCCCATCCTGTTCGATGCCTACCGGCTGGGCCTGGACAGCCTGTCCGATGTGATGGTGCTGGCCGGCGTCGACGCGCTGGCGGGCACGCCGGCGGCCGACCACCTGCTGGTGCTCAGCCTGGAGTCGCGCCGCCTGGTCGAGACCACGCGCGGCCGGCGCCCGGGGCGGGGCTGAGCACCCGCGGGTCCGGCCGGCTTGCCGGCGCCCGCGCTCTCTGGTTAGATCGGCTGGCCCGCGACGGCCTGGCCGGCTTGGCCTCGCCGCATGCGGCGGGGCCGAGCCCATGGACAAGACCGTCACGCGTTCCGGCGACGAGGCGGACCCTGCGCCGCTGCAGGGCCTGAGCCTGCGCGCCCTGCTGGAACATGCGGGCATGGGCGTGGTCATCCACCGCTGGGACAGCTCGGTGGTCTACGCCAACCCGACGGCGCTGCGGCTGCTGCGCATGAGCCAGCGCCAGATGATCGGCCGCGATGCGCTGGACCCGCAGTGGCAGTTCGTCGACGAGCGCGGCGTACGCCTGGGCGTCGACGACTACCCGGTGTGCCGCGTGCTGCGCAGCGGCCGTGCCATCACCAGCTGCGCCATCGGCGTGCGCGACAGCTCGCGCGACGGCACCAGCTGGTTCAGCGTCGTCGCCTACCCCGAGCCCGGCGAGACCGAAGGCGAGGGCTTCGTCGTCGTCGCCTTCACCGAGACCGGCGAGCAGGGCCAGCGCCTGGACTACGAGGCCATCCTGCGCAACACGCAGGACGTGGTCATCGTCACCGAGGCCGCCGACCTCGACGCCCCGCTGGGGCCGCGCATGGTCTACGTCAACGATGCCTTCGTGCGCCTCACCGGCTACAGCGTCGAGGAGGCCCTGGGCCAGACGCCGCGCCTGCTGCAGGGGCGCGACACCAGCGCCGAGGCGCGCCGGCGCATCCGCGACGCGCTGCGGCAGGGCCAGCCGGTCACCGAGACGCTGCTCAACTACGCCAAGGATGGCCGCCCCTACTGGCTGGAGATGAACATCTTCCCGCTGCTGGACCGGCATGGCCAGCTCACGCACTTCGCGGCCATCGAGCGCGACGTCACCGAGCGCATCCACCGCGAGCAGCAGCTGCGCCAGCGCAACGAAGACCTGCGCCAGCTGCGCGACCGCCTCGAGGCCGAGGTCGACCGCCGCACCAGCCAGCTGCGCGCGGTGAACCGGCGCCTGGAGGACCTGGCCTTCGTCGACATGCTGACCCAGCTGCCCAACCGGCGCAGCCTGATCCAGCTGGGCGAGCGCCTGTTCGCCCATGCCTCGCGCCATGGCCGCCGGCTGCTCACCGGGCTGGTCGACATCGACCACTTTAAGCGCATCAACGACCGCCTGGGCCACGAGGCCGGCGACCTGGCGCTGCAGCGCGTGGCCCTGGCCATCCGCCGCTTCTTCCGCGTCGGGGATGCCTACGGGCGGCTGGGCGGCGAGGAGTTCGGCTTCGTGCTCGAACTGGACGCGAACGCCGACCCGGTGGCCATCGGCGAGCGCCTGCGCCTGTCGATCGCCGGGGCCAGCGGCGAGCACGCGGGCGAGGGCGGCCTGGACGAGCAGCTGGCGCTGACGGTGAGCATCGGCCTCAGCCTGTCCATGCCCGGCCGCTCCGAGCTGCGCGCCGAACTGCGCAAGGCCGATGCGGCGCTGTACCAGGCCAAGGACGCCGGCCGCAACCGCGTGCGCCTGTTCGACCCCGACGGGCCCCTGCCCTCGTCCTGGGCCTCGCTGCCCGAGGGCTGAGCGGGCCGGGGGCCGCCGCCGGCCCTGCCCGCCCGCCGGCGCTCAGCCGCCCTTGTTGCGCATCCAGTCGGCGGTGCCGAAGAAGGCCTGCGCCAGGCGCTCGGCCAGTGCCGCGTCGACCTCGGTTTCGGCCATGGCCTGCGCCATGCAGGCCAGCCACTGGTCGCGCTCGGCGATGCCGATCGCATACGGCAGGTGGCGCGCACGCAGCCGCGGGTGGCCGAAGCGGCTCTGGTACAGGTCGGGCCCGCCCAGCCAGCCGCTGAGGAACGCGTGCAGCTTGTCGCGCGAGCCCTCCAGCGTGGCCGGGTGCAGCGCGCGGATGCCGGCATAGGCCGGCTCCAGGTCCATCAGGTCGTAGAAGCGGTCGACCAGCGCGCGCACGCCGGCGTCGCCACCCAGGCGGGCGTAGGGCGTGGCGCTGGCCTCGGCGCCGCTCATCCGGCCAGCCGCGCACCGACGGCGACGATGCCGGCGGCCGCGGGCGAACCGGGGAACTGCTCCAGCAGCAGCTGGCGGCGCTGCACGGCCTCGCGCACCGACGCGTCGGCCGGCACCTCGCCCAGCAGCTCCAGCTGCACCGGGGCGTCCAGCGTCGGGTTGACGAAGCGGTCCACCACCTGCTGCAGCTGCTGGCGCACGGCGCGGCCCTCGCCGGCGCGGCGCACCTGGTTGACGATCAGACCCACCTGGCGCCGCCCCTGCGTGGTCGCCAGCACCTTGATGGTGGCGTAGGCGTCGGTCAGCGAGGTGGGCTCGGGCGTGGCCACCAGCAGCACCCGGCCGGCCAGCGACACCGTGTACAGCACCACGTCGGAGATGCCGGCGCCGGTGTCCAGCAGCACATGGTCGAAGCGCGGCTCGACCTCCTCGATCACCTTCTGCAGCTGCTCGCGCACCTCGGCCGTCATGCGCGAGTACTCGACCATGCCCGAGCCGGCCAGCAGCACCGAGAAGCCGCCCGGCGCCGGCAGCACCGCCTCGGCCAGCGTGTGCTTGCCGGTGAACACATCGTGCAGCGTGATCTTGGGGAACAGGTTCAGCACCACGTCCAGGTTGGCCAGGCCGAGGTCGGCGTCCAGCACCAGCACGCGCCTGCCCTGGCGTGCCAGCGCTGCGGCCAGGTTGGCCGAGACGAAGGTCTTGCCGACCCCGCCCTTGCCGCTGGTCACGGCAAGGATCTTCGGCGACGGCGTGGCCGGCGTGGCGCTCATTGGGGCACCCTCGTGCGGCGTGCGGCCGCGCCAGGCGGGAGGCAGCGCTTGCTACGGGACGGCCGGGGGCTGGCGCTCATGCGGGGTCCTGGGACGGGAAGCTCTCGAACAGCATCTGCCGTTCCTCGTTGCTGACCACCGACACCGCGGTCGGCTCCATGCAGACCAGGTTGCGGCCCTGGTCCTTGGCGCGGTAAAGCTGCTGGTCGGCGCGCTCCACCCACAGCGTGGGCGTCGAGCGCACCCATTGCGGCGCAAAGGCGCCGCCGATGCTGATCGTCACCTGCACCTGCTGGCCCGGCGCGATGTCGACCATCAGCCGCTCGACGCGGCGGCGCACGCGCTCGGCCACCGCCTGGCCGAAGGCGGTGCCGCAGTTGGGCAGGATCACGGCGAACTCCTCGCCGCCCAGGCGCGCCACCAGGTCCATGGGCCGCACGCAGTCCTGCAGCGTGGCGGCCACGGCCTTCAGCACCAGGTCGCCGGCGCCATGGCCCCAGGTGTCGTTCACCTTCTTGAAGTGGTCTATGTCCAGCGCCAGCAGCAGCGCCGGCTCGCCGCTGCGGGCGACGCGGTCGACCTCGCGCGCCAGCGCCAGCTCGAAGGCGCGGCGGTTGGCCAGTGCGGTCAGGGCGTCGCGGCTGGACATCTCGACCAGCGCGTCCAGCATCGCCTGCAGCCACTCGGTGCTGCCCGGCTCGCCGGGCAGCGGCCCATGCCCCGATTGCTGCAGCAGCTGCAGCGCGCGCTCCAGCCGCAGCGCCTCCTGCTGCGCAGCGGAGGGCAGATGCGGCAAGACGGGGGGCGGCGGTCGGTCCAAGGACGGGCTTGAGGCTTGGGGCGCGGCGAGTCTAGCCCGTGCCGCAGGCCGCCCAGGGCCGGAATTGGCCGGCGCCGGTCACCCAATTCGGCTCATGTTTGCCCCCGGGGATGCCGAAACTGCGGACAGACCCGCCTGCGCCGGTGCTTCTGCGCACGCGCCCAACTGCTCGACCAGGCCCCCATGTCCGCCCTCGCCGCACCCGCCATCCAGGCCGCCGACCCGGAGTACCGGCTGACCCCGGCCGACTTCGACCGCATCCGCCAGCTGATCTACCAGCGCGCCGGCATCAGCCTGCACGCCGGCAAGCAGGCCATGGTCTACAGCCGCCTGTCGCGGCGCCTGCGCGAGACCGGCGCCGCGTCCTTCGCCGACTACCTGCGGCCCTTCGAGACCGGCCAGGCCAGCGAGGCCGAGTGGCAGGAGTTCGTCAACTGCCTGACCACCAACCTGACCTCGTTCTTCCGCGAGGAGCACCACTTCCACGCCCTGGCCGAGGACCTGCGCGCGCGCGCCGCGCGCGGCATCCGCATCTGGTGCAACGCCGCCAGCACCGGCGAGGAGCCGTATTCGCTGGCGATGACCGTGGTCGAGGCGCTGGGCCCGTCGGCGCAGGTGCGGCTGGTGTGCAGCGACATCGACACCAAGGTGCTGGCCGCGGCGCAGCGCGGCGTCTACGCCGCCGACGCGCGCGGCCTGTCGCCCGAGCGCCTGAGGCGCCACTTCATGCGCGGCACCGGCGCCAACGCCGGCTTCATCCGCGTCAAGCCCGAGCTGGCGCGGCTGATCGAGTTCCGGCCGTTCAACCTGATGTCGCCCAGCTGGGCTGCGCTGGGCGAACCCTTCGACCTGGTGTTCTGCCGCAACGTGATGATCTATTTCGACAACGCCACCCAGCGCCGGGTGCTGGAGCAGATCCACGGGGTGATGAAGCCCGGCGGCCTGCTCTACGTCGGCCACAGCGAGAACTTCACCGAGTCGCGCGACCTGTTCCGGCTGCGTGGCAAGACCATCTACGAGCGCGTCTGACCGGCCGCGCCCCTGAACCCTTCGGACGAGCGCCATGTTCGCAGCCACCCTGCCCACCCCATCCGCCGCGCGGCCACCGGCCAGCCCCGCCGCACCGGGCAGCCGCCTCGAGCGGCTGAAGGCCCAGCCGCGCCGCCAAGGCGAGGCCTCGTTCTTCTTCTACGACGCGCACTTCCGCAACGACGCGGTGAAGGTGCTGCCCGGCGAGTTCTTCGTCCACGACGAAGACCTGCTGATCACCACCACGCTGGGCTCGTGCATCGCCGCCTGCCTGTGGGACCGCGAGCGGCGCATCGGCGGCATGAACCACTTCCTGCTGCCCGACGCCGGCGGCGGCGCCGACAGCGGCCGCTACGGCAGCTTTGCCATGGACCTGCTGATCGGCGAGCTGGTCAAGCGGGGCGCCAACCGCAGCACCATGGAGGCCAAGGTCTTCGGCGGCGGCGCCGTCATCAGCGGCATGAACAGCATCAACGTCGGCGAGCGCAACACCAGCTTCGTGCTGGACTACCTGCGCACCGAGCGCATCACCGTGGTGTCCAAGGACGTGCTCGACATCTACCCGCGCAAGGTCTGCTTCCTGCCGGCCAGCGGCAAGGCGATGGTCAAGCGCCTGGCCAGCGCCAACACCGATGCGCTGGCGGCGCAGGAACGCGCCGCCGCCGTGCGCAGCGCGCCCACCGCCAGCACCGGCGGGTCGGTCGACCTGTTCTGACAGCGACCGGCGCAGCGCCCGACGAGAAGAAGAGGAACCCGCCATGAACGGCAGCAAGATCCGCGTCGTCGTCGTCGACGACTCGGCCCTGGTGCGCGGCCTGCTCACCGAGATCATCGACCGCCAGAGCGACATGTGCTGCATCGGCGCCGCCTCCGACCCGCTGGTGGCGCGCGAGATGATCCGCAACCTGAACCCCGACGTGATCACGCTCGACGTCGAGATGCCGCGCATGGACGGGCTGGACTTCCTGTCGCGCCTGATGCGCCTGCGCCCGATGCCGGTGGTGATGGTCAGCACGCTGACCGAACGCGGCGCCGACGTCACGCTGAAGGCGCTGGAGCTCGGTGCGGTGGACTTCGTCGCCAAGCCCAAGATCGGGGTCGCCGACGGGCTGCGCCAGCTGGGCGTCGACATCACCGACAAGATCCGCACCGCGGCCAAGGCCCGCGTGACGCGCCTGTCGGCGGCACCCGCGGCGGCCAGCGCCGCCAGCGCCGCCGCACCCAGCGCGCTGGGCCGCCTGTCGACCGAGAAGATCGTCTTCATCGGCGCCAGCACCGGTGGCACCGAAGCCACGCGCGAGGTGCTGCAGCAGCTGCCGGCCGACTTCCCGGCGGTGATGATCACCCAGCACATGCCGCCGGGCTTCACCAAAAGCTACGCGGCGCGCCTCAACGGCCTGTGCCGCATCCGCGTGGCCGAGGCCCAGGACGGCGAGCGCGTGCTGCCCGGCCATGCCTACATCGCCCCGGGCGGCCACCATCTCAGCGTCGAGCGCTCGGGCGCCAACTACGTCGCCCGCGTGCAGCTGGGCGAGCCGGTGAACCGCCACATGCCCAGCGTCGAGGTGCTGTTCGACAGCGCCGCGCGGGTGGTCGGGCGCAATGCGCTGGCGGTGATGCTCACCGGCATGGGCGCCGACGGCGCCCGCGCGATGAGGACCATGCGCGACGCCGGCAGCTACAACATCGCCCAGGACGAGGCCAGCTGCGTGGTGTTCGGCATGCCCCGCGAGGCCATCGCCCACGGCGCGGCCCACGAGGTGCTGCCGCTGGCGAAGGTGGCACCGCGGCTGGTGGAGTGGCTGCGCGCCAACGCCGGCATGGCGACGTCGCGGGTGTGATGTAGCCCCCAAGGGCCGGGCCTTGCCCGTCCCGGCCCCCCAAGGGGGCGCAGAAAGCTTGGGGCGGCCCTGCGCTTTCCGGGCCCCCAAGGGCCGGGCCTTGCCCGTCCCGGCCCCCCAAGGGGGCGCAGAAAGCTTGGGGCGGCCCTGCGCTTTCCGGGCCCCCAAGGGCCGGGCCTTGCCCGTCCCGGCCCCCCAAGGGGGCGCAGAAAGCTTGGGGCGGCCCTGCGCTTTCCGGGCCCCCAAGGGCCGGGCCTTGCCCGTCCCGGCCCCCCAAGGGGGCGCAGAAAGCTTGGGGCGGCCCTGCGCTTTCCGGGCCCCCAAGGGCCGGGCCTTGCCCGTCCCGGCCCCCCAAGGGGGCGCAGAAAGCTTGGGGCGGCCCTGCGCTTTCTTGATCCTGTCCCCCAACGACGCCGGTCCGCGTCTCAGCCCAGCAGCACCCAGTGGTTGTCGGGCGCCATCGCCGGCGGCCAGCCCAGCATGCGCGGCGCCTCGCGCACATGCCAGCGCGCCACGCCGCGGCGACCGGCCAGCAGCACGCCTCGGCCGCCGTCGAAGGCTGCCAGTGCGCAGGGCTGGCCGATCTCGGCAAGGCGCCGCAGCACGGCCGGTTCGGCGCCATGCCACCACAGACCCAGGTCGGTCTTCTGACCACTGAGCGCAAAGCCCGCGCCGGGCGCCGCCGCGATGTCGCCGGCGTAGCCCGCGGCCTGTGCGTCGCGCGTGGGCAGCCGCAGCCCGTGGCCGTCGAACAGGGCCTGCACCGGCGCGTCGCGCCGCGCCGCGGCGTCGTCGTGCCCGGCCTGCAGCGCAATGCCGATGACGCCGCTGGCCGGGTCCGCTGCCGACCAGGCCATGTGGCGCAGGCTCAGCCGCGGGCCGTCCAGCTGCCAGCGTGCGCGTGGGCGCAACGGCCCGCCCTGCGCTTCGAAGAGGACCAGCGACGGGTCCATGCGCGACAGCTCGCGCTTGCGCCCCTGCGCATCGAGCAGCATCTGGTGCGGATCGCGGCCGCCGCTGGGCAGCGCCGCCAGCCGGCGCAGGCTGCGCGCGTCGCGCAAGACGATCCAGCCGCTGTCGTCGCGCGGGTCGGTCTCGGCGGTGTAGGCCAGCTCGCCGTCGGCCGACAGCATCACGTGGCCGCCCAGACGCGACGGCTCGGCCTCTCCGGCCAGCTCATGCTGCTGCACCAGCCGGCCCGCGGCGTCCAGCCGCCACAGCCAGCGCCCGGGCCGCGTGGCCGCCACCGACGCACCGCCGGCGGGCAAGGCCAGCAAGCCAGGCGCACGCCGCGGCACGCGGTGCTGCTGCAGCACGCGCACCCGGCCGGCCGGCCGCCCAGTCCAGCTCCAGCTGGCCGATGCAGTCGGGGCTACCGCCATCGTCTGGCGAGGGCTGGCGCCAGGCGGCGGCCAGGCGCTGCCGCGGCGGCGGGTCGCCGCCGCCTTGCTCCCGGCTCGCCGAGTTGGCCGCCGCGCCCCGGCCCGCAGCCTGGGCCGTTGCCGCACCGCAGCCCAGGCCCCAGGCCATGCGCAACACCAGGGGCCGCGAGGCGTTGGCCGCCGGGGCCCTCAGCTCGCCGTGGCCGCCTGCGGCTGCGGCTGGGCGATGGCGCCTGCGCCGCAGTTCGGGGGACGACGGGGCAGCAGATCGTTCCGGTGGGCCTGGGGGCGTGGCGGTTGAATGGATGCGAATCGTTCGCATTCTGCAACACTTCGTTCACGGCCACTGGCCGCGCGGCGGGCCTACCAGCGCTGACGCTCCAGCTCGTACAGGCGCTGCATCTCGCGCCTGGCCTGGCGCTGCGCCGCACAGCGGCCCAGGCCGATGTCGCGCAGGGTCTCATCGCTCAGCTCGTCGATCAGGCCCGCCAGCTGCCGCTGGCGCTGGGCGGCCTGCCAGGATGCCCGCAGGTCGGCCCACCAGCGGCGCCAGGGCGCGCGCTGCAGCGGGATGGGGATGGGCGGGGTGGGGCAGCACAGGGTGCTCATCAGGGTTCTCCAGCAGGGACAGTGCAGTCGGTTCGTAAAGCCTAGATGGACATCAACGGCCTGAAAAGCGATGATTCTTTGCCTGATTGTTCTTAACCACTTAACGAATGAGCCAACTCCCTTTGCAGACCCTGCCCAGCTTCCGCACCGTGGCGCAGTTGCAGAACCTGCGCGCTGCGGCCGAGCAGCTGCACCTGACGCCCAGCGCCGTCAGCCAGCAGATCCGCCAACTGGAGGAACGCGTGGGCGTGCCGCTGTTCGACCGCGTCGGCCGCGGCATTGCGCTGAACGCCGCGGGCCGGGCGCTGCTGGCCGACGTGGAGCCGGCGCTGGACCGGCTGGCGGCCGGGCTGCGCGCCGCGCGCGCCGCCGGGCTGGGCGAGGCCGAGACGCTGCGGCTGAGCCTGCTGCCGTCCTTCGCCCAGCGCTGGCTGTTGCCGCGCATGGCGCGCTGGCGCCAGCGCCATCCGGAATGGCCGCTGGAGCTGCACAGCACGCAGCAGGTGGTGGACCTGGTGCGCGGCGGCTACGACGCTGCGCTGCGCACCGGCAACGGCGCCTGGCCGGGGCTGCGCGCCGAGCGGCTGCTGCACTCCCCGTTGATCGCGGTGGCCGCGCCGGCACGGGCTGCGCGGCTGCGCGCCGCGGGTGCCCCGGCACTGGCCGCCGAGCCGCTGCTGGGGCCGGCCGATGACTGGCGCCGATTCCTGGCGCTGGCCGGCGCCGAGCTGCGCGCCCAGCCCGTGGCCGACTTCAACGACGCCGGGCTGATGCTCGATGCGGTCGAACAGGACCTGGGCATTGCGCTGGTGCGCGCGCTGCTGGCGGCCGATGCGCTGCAGGCCGGCCGGCTGGTGCGCCTGACCGAGGCGTCGCTGGATCGCGGCAGCGGCTACGCGTACTGGCTGGCCTACCCCGAGGCCCGCGCCGGCTGGCCGCCGCTGCAGGCCTTCCGCGACTGGCTGCTGGAAGAGGCCGACGCCGCGCGGCGCGCCCTGGAGGCGATGGGCGTGCCGGCCGGGCCCGACGCGGGCTGAGGGCCGGTGCGCCTGCGGCCGGCCCCGGCGATCAGCCCGGCAGGAACAGCGCCTGCAGGTCGGACAGGAAGTCGAAGCCGCGCGCCGTGGCGCGCAGCTGGCCACCGGCGGCCGGCTCCAGCAGCCCGCGCTGCTCGGCGCGCTGCAGCGCCGCGGCGATGGCCGAGGGCGGCAGCCCGGTGCGCTCGCCGAACCAGGCCGCCGGCACGCCCTCACGCAGCCGCAGCGCGTTGAGCATGAACTCGAAGGGCAGGTCCTTGCGCGCCACCTCGTGCTGGTTGGAGACTGCGCGGCCGGCCAGCGCGTTCTCCATGTAGGCCGCCGGCTCGCGCCAGCGCACCTGGCGCAGCACGCGCTCGGGGAAGCTGAGCTTGCCGTGCGCGCCGGCGCCGATCCCGAGGTAGTCGCCGAACTGCCAGTAGTTCAGGTTGTGCGCGCAGCGGTGTCCGTCGCGCGCGAAGGCCGACACCTCGTAGCGCGACAGCCCGGCCGCCGCCGTGCGAGCGCAGATCAGGTCCAGCATGTCGCTGGCCGCCTCGTCGTCGGGCAAGCCCGGCGGCGGCCGTGTCGCGAACACGGTGTTGGGCTCCAGCGTCAGGTGGTAGACGCTGAGGTGCGGCGGGCGGTGCGACAGCGCCGCGTCGAGGTCGCGCGCCAGCGCCGCCTCGTCCTGGCCGGGCAGCGCGTACATCAGGTCGATGTTGAAGGTGTCGAAGGCGGCCGCCGCCTCGGCCAGCGCCGCATGGGCCTGGGCGGCGTCGTGCACGCGGCCCAGCACGGCCAGCTGCGCGTCGTCGAAGCTCTGCACGCCCACCGACAGCCTGGTCACGCCGGCGGCGCGGTAGCCGCGGAAACGCTGGCGCTCGAAGCTGCCCGGGTTGGCCTCCAGCGTGACCTCGGCGCCCGGCACCAGCGGCAGCCGTGCGCGCAGGTCCGACAGCAGCCGCGCCACCTGGTCGGGGTGCAGCAGGCTGGGCGTGCCGCCGCCGATGAACACGCTGACCACCGGCCGGCCCCAGACCAGCGGCAGGCTGGCCTCCAGGTCGGCGAGCAGCGCGTCGAGGTAGCGGCTGGCCATGCCCGTGTCCAGCGATGGCCGATCGAAGGGGTCCGCGCCGGGTCCGGGTTCCCCGGCCCGGTGCGAGCCCCCCTGGGGGGTGGCGACCGCAGGGAGCCTGGGGGCCGTGGCCCCGGGTCCGGGTTCCCCGGCCCGGTGCGAGCCCCCCTGGGGGGTGGCGACCGCAGGGAGCCTGGGGGCCGTGGCCCCGGGTCCGGGTTCCCCGGCCCGGTGCGAGCCCCCCTGGGGGGTGGCGACCGCAGGGAGCCTGGGGGCCGCAGGTACTGCGTGGCTGTTGAAGTCGCAGTACGGGCACTTGCGCAGGCACCAGGGCACGTGCAGGTACAGCGACAGCGGCGGCAGCGCCGCCAGGCGCAGCGTGCCGGGGCGCAGGAAGTGCGCGACGTCGTGCGCGACGCCGGACGGCTGGGCGCCCGGTGCGCCCACGGCGCGCAGCGGTGGCAGGCTCACAGCCGCCAGGCCTCGCGCAGCATCTCGCGCAGCCGCGCTGCGGCCAGCGCGCGGTGGCTCAGCGCGTTCTTGGTCGCGGCGTCCAACTCGGCCACGCTGCGGCCCAGCGCCGGGATGCACATCAGCGGGTCGTAGCCGAAGCCGCCGGCGCCGCGGGGCGACTCGAGGATCTCGCCGGCCCAGCGCGCGCTGGCGATCAGCGGCTCGGGGTCGTCTGCATGGCGCAGCGCCACCAGCGTGCAGACGAAGGCGGCGCGCCGCGGCGCGGCCACGCCCTGCAGCGCGCGCAGCAGCTGGGCGTTGTTGGCCGCGTCCTGGCGTGCGCGCAGCGCCTCGCGCGGCTCGTCGGCCGCGCCGGCATCGATCGGCGCCCACACCGCCGAGGCCACGCCGGGCCCGCCCCCCAGGGCCTCCACGCACAGCCCGGAGTCGTCGGCCAGCGCCGCGCCGCCGGTGGCCGTGGCGGCGGCGCGCGCCTTGGCCAAGGCGTTCTCGACGAAGCTGGCGTGCGGCTCCTCGGCCTCGGCCACGCCCAGCGCGCCCTGGGCCACCAGGTCGACGTCCAGCCCGGCCAGCAGCGTGCGCAGCTCGGCCAGCTTCTTCGCGTTGTTCGACGCCAGCACCAGGCGCATCGCCTCAGCTCCCGGGGCGCGTGATCAGGGCCGCGACAGCGCGTCGCGCTGCGCCGCCAGCAGTTCCTGGATGCCCTTGTCGGCCAGCGCCAGCAGCGCGTCCATCTCCGTGCGCGTGAAGGGCGCGCCCTCGGCCGTGCCCTGCAGCTCGACGAAGCCGCCGGCGCCGGTCATCACCACGTTCATGTCGGTGTCGCAGGCACTGTCCTCGACGTACTCGAGGTCCAGCAAAGGCGTGCCCTCGAGCAGGCCGACCGAGATCGCGGCCACGGCGTCGCGGATCGGGCTGGTGCCGATCCTGCCCTGCTGCAGCAGCCAGGACACGGCGTCGTGGGCCGCGACCCAGGCGCCGGTGATGGCCGCGGTGCGGGTGCCGCCGTCGGCCTGCAGCACGTCGCAGTCGAGCTGGATGGTGCGCTCGCCCAGCGCCGAGAGGTCGAAGACGCTGCGCAGGCTGCGCCCGATCAGGCGCTGGATCTCCTGCGTGCGGCCGCTCTGCTTGCCCTTGGCCGCCTCGCGGTCGCTGCGGGTGTGGGTGCTGCGCGGCAGCATGCCGTACTCGGCGGTGACCCAGCCCTGGCCGCTGCCGCGCTTGTGCGGCGGCACCTTCTCCTCGACCGAGGCGGTGCACAGCACCTGGGTGTCGCCGAAGCTGACCAGCACCGAGCCCTCGGCATGGCGGGTGTAGCGGCGCTGCAGCCGCACCGGGCGCAGCGCATCGGCGGCGCGGCCGCCGCTTCGTGCAAAGCTCATCGTGATGTCCTGTGGTGGAGGCGGCCCGGCGGGCCGCCCGCGACGCGCTCAGCGCCGCTTCTTCGAGCTGCGCTCGATGGCCTCGTTGATCTCGCGGATCGAGCGCTCGATCTCGGCGTCGTCGAGCTCGTCGCCCGGATTGTCGCCCGACAGGCTGGCCTGGATGGTGGAGGCGAAGACCTCGTCGCCCAGCGACAGCGTGCTGACGCCGCTGCGGCTGTCGTCGCCGGCCTCGGCCTCCCACTCGACGGCCAGCACGGTGACGTTGTCGCTGCGCTCGCCGGCCACGCGCAACGCCTGCTCGACCAGCTCGGGCACCGCGTCGTGCACCGGGCGCTCGGCCAGGATCTCGACGATCTCGTCGTCGGAGACGCTGCCCCACAGGCCATCGCTGCACAGCAGGATGCGGTCGCCCGGCTGCACCGCCAGCGGGCCGGCGGTATCGACCACCGGCCGGCCCGGGCTGCCCAGGCAGGTGAACAGCACGTTGCGGTTGACGCGCTCGGCGATGGGCACCACCTGCGCCAACGTCTCCTGCAGCTCGCTGTAGGAGTGGTCGCGCGTGCGCGCCACCAGCTTGCCGCCGCGCACCAGGTACAGCCGCGAGTCGCCGCAGTGCGCCCAGAACAGCGACCCCCCTTGCAGCACCGCCGCCACCAGCGTGGTGCGCGGCGTGTCCATCAGCGCGCGCTCGGTGGCGTAGCGCAGCAGCTGGTGGTGGCCGGCCACCAGGCCCTCGTGCAGGAAGCGCAGCGGCTCGGCCAGCATGGGCCTGGCCTCGCGCTGGAAGCGCGCCGACAGCGTCTGCAGCGCCAGCTGCGATGCCACCTCGCCCTCGGGGTGACCGCCCATGCCGTCGGCCAGCGCGAACAGCCCCGAGTCGCGGGTGTAGCAATAGCCCATCCGGTCTTCGTTGCGGTCGCGGCCGCCCTTGCGGCTGACCTGGTAGACGGAGAACTGCATCGGGTGGAGCCCCCAAGCTCGCTGGCGTTCGCTACCCCAGGGCCCTGCTAGCGGCCCCTTGGTGGCCCTTGGGGCCGCCCGCCGACGGCCCGGCAAAGCCGGTTCCGTGGCGGTTGCTGGGTTGAAACAATTAGGCCTTCGCGCCGGTCTTCAGCGACTCGAGTTGCAGCTTCAGCCGCTCGCCGAAGCTGAGCTTGGTGTAGCGGCGCTCGGTCTCGCGCGCCAGTTCCTTCTGCAGCGCGAACACGCTCTGCGGGCGCGAGAGCGGGTCCAGCGACATGCACCACTCGGTGACCTCGATGAGGTTGTCGCTGTAGACGTTGCGCAGCCGCGAGAGGCTCAGCGCCAGGCGGTCCTTCTCCAGCCGCTGCGGCGCGTCGTTGGGCGGGTAGCCCTGCATGCAGGCGTAGATGCAGGCGCCGATGGCGTAGATGTCGGTCCACGGGCCCAGCGCACCGTCGCGGCGGTACATCTCGGGCGCGGCGAAGCCCGGCGTGTACATCGGCCGGATGAAGTTGCCTTCCTTGGACAGCACCTCGCGCGCCGCGCCGAAGTCCAGCATCACCGCCTTGTTGTCGTTGGTGATGAAGATGTTGGCCGGCTTGATGTCCAGGTGCAGCATCTTGTGCTGGTGCACGATGCGCAGGCCGCGCAGGATCTCGTCGAACAGGCTGCGGATGGTGCTTTCGCGGAACACCTTGTCGCGCTTGAGGTCGCGCGCGGTGACGATGAAGTCCTGCAGCGTGTCGCCCTGCAGGTAGTTCATCACCATGTAGACGGTCTCGTTCTCGCGGAAGAAGTTGAGAACGGAAACCACGCTCGGGTGGCTGATCTGCGCCAGCGAGCGGCCTTCCTCGAAGAAGCTCTTCAGGCCCAGGCGGTACAGCGGCTGCTTGTCGGGCTTGACGCGCGGCGTCAGCTCGCCGGGGCTGCGCTCGGCCAGCGACGAAGGCAGGTATTCCTTGATCGCGACGAGCTGGCCGTTCTCGCCCTCGGCCAGGTAGACCACCCCGAAGCCGCCGGCGGCCAGCTTCTTGACGATGGTGTAGCCCGCCACCACGGTGCCCGATGGCAGGGGCGCGGGTTTGGGCTTTGACATAATTCCCGGCCTTGCGCAGGCGTGTCTTCTTCTTGTGGCTGCGCGGGCCTGCTAAGAGGGTGGCGCGATGGCGATTTATAGCATGACGGGTTTCGCCAGCGCGGCCGTGGAGGGCACCGGCGCGGGCAGCGGTTCTGGGGGTGGACTGGTCGTCGAACTGCGCTCGGTGAACGGACGCTTCCTGGACCTGTCGCTGCGCCTGCCCGACGAGCTGCGGGCACTGGAGCCGGCGCTGCGCGAGGTGGTGACCGGCGCCGTCAAGCGCGGCAAGGTCGAGCTGCGCGTGGCCGACGCCGGCGCCGCGCGCGACACGCTGCCCAACCCTGGCACCGAGCAGCTGTCGCGCCTGGCCACACTGCAGACCACCGTGCAGGCCTGGCTGCCGCAGGCCGCGCCGCTGTCGGTGCATGAAGCCCTGGGCTGGTGCCGTGGGGGCAGCAGCGCGCCGCCGCAGGCCGAGGCGGTGCTGGCGCTGGCGCAGCAGGCCGCGGCCGCGCTGGCCGGCGCGCGGGCGCGCGAGGGCGAGCGGCTGGCCGCCATGCTGCGCGATCGACTGCACACGCTGCGCACGCTGACCACCCAGGCCGAGCCGCTGGTGCCGCAGGTGGTGCAGCGCCAGCAGGCGCGCTTCGTCGAGAAGTTCGAGGAGGCGCTGCGCCAGGCCCCCGGCGGCGCAACAGTGCCCGAGGCCTCGCGCCACGAACGTGCGCTGGCCGAGGCCGCGGCCTACGCGATCCGCCTGGACGTGGCCGAGGAGCTGAGCCGGCTGCGTGCCCACCTCGACGAGATCGAGCGCCTGCTCACGCGCGGCGGCGAGGTCGGCAAGCGCCTGGAGTTCCTGATCCAGGAGCTGCAGCGCGAGGCCAACACCCTGGGCAGCAAGAGCGCGGCGCTGGAGCTCACCGCGATCGCCGTCGAGATGAAGGTCGCCATCGAGCAGATGCGCGAGCAGGTGCAGAACATCGAGTAACCGGCGCAGTGCGGCTCAAAGCCGCAGGACGGACGCGTCGTGGCGCGCGCGCCAGCCCGGCGGGGACGCGGCGGGTGGCACGCGATCGGCGGGGATGCGGAACGAGGGCAGCACACCCAGCCCCGGCCGGGCCGCCGCCGAAGGCGCCATCAGCTCGCGCCAGCGCCGCGGCCTTCCGTCGACGACGACCCAGGTGCCGACGGCCTGGCTGCACATGCCCGCCAGCACGGCGTCGGCCATGTCGTCCAGGTGCACCAGCGACACCCAATCGTCGGCACCCCGTGCCAAGGACGGCGGCGGATGCTCGCCGCGCTGCGCCACGGCCCAGGCCTGCAGGCTGGTGCCCGGGCCCCAGAACAGCCCGCTGCGCAGCAGCAGCGCCGGCAGGCCGGCGGACGCCAGCTCGGCTTCCTGGTCGGCGGCCGAGCGCAGCTGCGGCAGCGGCGCCAGCGGGCCCAGGCCATCGCTGGGCTGCTCGCCACCGTCGACGAAGGCGATGCCCAGTTGCACGACCCGGCGCACGCCGGCGACGCGCGCAGCCCGCAGCAGCGCATGCGTGCCCTCGCGGCGCACGCGGTCGTTGGCGCGCCAGTCCACCTGCCCGGCCACCGTGCGCAGCGCCGTGGCCAGGTGGACGACGGTGTCGCAGCCGGCCAGCAGCCTGGCCAGTGCATCGGGGTCGAACAGGTCACCGACCACGGCCTGCGGCCCCGCCGGCGCCGCGCCGGCCCCGGCGCGCCACAGCAGCCGCGGCGCGGGCAGCCCGGCCGGCCAGCGTGCCAGCACGCGCCGCCCCAGCAGGCCGCTTCCGCCGACCAGCGCCGCCCTCACGCGGCCTCGCCGGCCGGCTGCGGCTGCGCCGCCACAAAGGCCGCGCGCAGCCGCCCGGCGTCCACGCCCAGCTGCGCGGCCAGGCCCGCCAGGTCGTAGTAGAAGGTCTCGCTGTGCAGCAGCCCGTCGCGGAAGCCGACCAGCACGCAGAAGCGGAAGCGCAGCGCGCGCCCGGTCGGCGCCAGGTCGGCCAGGGCGCCGACATGGCGGCCGCTGAACTCGCCCTCGGCGACGAAGCGGCCGTCGTGCGTCCAGCTGGCCGCGCCGGCGCCGCCGACGACGGGGCGCAGGTCGAAGGCGTCCCACCACTGGCGGTAATGGCGCGCGGCGCCGTCGCGGCCGTCGAAGACCTGGCCCGCGCCATGGTCCACGAAGCGGCATTGCGGGTGCACGGTGGCCAGCGTGGCGGCCATGTCGTGCGCAGTCTCGGCGCGCAGGTGCGCCATCAGCAGGGCTTGCAGGTCATCGGGGTTCATCGGTCTGATCTCCCACAGTGTCGTCGGCGGGCCGATGCTGAGCGTGGATTGGCCCATGAAGAAGGTCCATTTCGATAGCATCCGGCTGTGCCAATTCACCGCAGCCTCCGGGCCACCGACCTGCTCGCCCTGCCCGAGCGCCAGGCCGGCCAGACGCTGCACCGCTGGTTGTTCGACGGCCTCGGCGCGGCGATCCAGACCGGCCGCCTGCCGGCCGGGCTGAAGCTGCCTTCCACGCGCGCGCTGGCGGCGCAGATGGGGCTGGCGCGCGGCACCGTGGCCGCGGTGTACGAGGAGCTGGCGGCGCAGGGCTACCTGCGCTGCGGCGTGGGGCGTGGCTCCTTCGTCGCGGCACTGCGGCCCATGTCGGCCACGGCGCCGAAGGCACCCGCCCGCCAGACCGCGCCGGCCGACGCTGCGGCCGCATCCCCCCCGCTGCGCGGCGCGGCCTGGGCGCGCAGCCCCTTTCCGCTGCCTGGTCCACCGGCCCGGCCCTTCCGTGCCCACCTGCCCGACGTGCGTTTGTTCCCGCTGGGCCTGTGGCGGCAGCTGGCGGCGCGCAGCGCCCGTGCCCTGCGCGCCGACGACCTGGGCGAGGCCCACCCGGCCGGGCTGCCGCTGCTGCGCGAGGCCATCGCCGCGCACCTGGCGGCGGCGCGCGGCGTGTCGGCCGACCCCGCGCAGGTGCTGGTCGTGTCGAGCACGCAGCAGGCGCTGGACCTGTGCCTGCGCCTGCTCACCCGGCCCGGCGACGCCGTGTGGCTGGAGGACCCCGGCTACCCCGGCACGCGCGCGTTGGTGGCCGCCGCCGGCCTGCGCGGCGTGCCGCTGCCGGTTGATGCCGCCGGGCTGCAGGTCGCGGTGGGGCAACGCGAGGCGCCGCGGGCGGCGCTGGCCTGCGTCACGCCGTCGCGCCAGGCGCCGCTGGGCGTGGCGCTGTCGGCGCCGCGGCGGCGCGCGCTGCTGGACTGGGCCGCCGCCGCCGGCGCCTACGTCGTCGAGGACGACTACGACAGCGAGATCCGCTATGCCAGCCGCCCGATCCCGGCGCTGAAGGCCATCGACACGGATGGCCGCGTGGTGCTGCTGGGCACCTTCAGCAAGCTGCTCTTCCCGGGCCTGCGCCTGGCCTACGCGGTGCTGCCGCCGGCGCTGGTGCAGCCCTTCGTCGCGGCGCGCGCGCTGCTGGGGCGCGGCCTGCCGGCGCTGGACCAGGCCAGCACGGCGCGCTTCATCCTGGATGGCCACTTCGAGCGCCACCTGCGCCGCTGCCGCCAGCGCTATGCGGCACGCGCCGAGGCGCTGCGCGAGGCCATCGCCCGGCATGCCCGCGGCCTGCTCGAGGTGCCGGCCATCGCCGGCGGCCTGGACGTGGCGGTGCGCCTGCATGCGGTCGGGGGCGACCAGGCGGCGCAGCGCCGCCTGGCCGACGCGGGCATCGAGACGCTGGCGCTGTCGCTCTACCGGCAGGCCGGGCGTTTGGCGCCGGGCCTGGTGCTGGGCTTCGCCGCCCACGACGAGCCGGAAATTGCCGCGGCGATGCGGCAGCTGGCGGCGGTGCTGGGCGGCGAGCCTGGCGCGCGCCGCGGCGGGTGGCCCTAGGCGGCCACCGCCTCCTCGGGCAGCAGGCGCCCGGCCTCGATGTGAAGCTGGCGCTGGCAGCGCGCGGCGATGGCCGGGTCGTGGGTGACCAGCACCAGGGTCGTGCCGACCTCGCGGTTGAGCTCGAACATCAGCGCCATCACCGTGGCGCCGGTGGCGAAGTCCAGGCTGCCCGTGGGTTCGTCGGCCAGCAGCACCGCCGGGCGCACGACGAAGGCACGCGCCAGCGCCACGCGCTGCTGCTCGCCGCCCGACAGCACGCGCGGGTAGTGGCCCAGGCGCTCGCCCAGGCCGACGCGGCGCAGCATCTCGCTGGCGGCCTCGCGCGCGTCGGCGCGGCCCATCAGCTCCAGCGGCAGCATCACGTTCTCCAGCGCCGTCAGGTTGGCCAGCAGCTGGAAGCTCTGGAACACGAAGCCGACCTGGCGCGCGCGCAGCGCGGCGCGGGCGTCCTCGTCCAGCGCGAACAGCTCGGTGCCGGCCAGCTTGACCGAACCCTCGCTGGGCGTGTCCAGCCCGGCGACGATGGACAGCAGCGTGCTCTTGCCCGAACCCGAGGCGCCGACGATGGCCACCGACTCGCGCGCGCGCAGCGTGAAGGCGATGTCATGCAGTATGGTCAGCGTGCCCGTGGCATCGGCCACCCGCTTCGTCACCCCCTGCACCTCGATGATGGCTTCCGACATCGCGACCCCGCTCCGCATCAAGCGCCGCGCCTGGCTGGCTGCGGCTTCCGCCCACTGTAGCCTTGCCCTGCTGGCCCTGTCCGGCACGGGGCCGGCCCATGCGACGGAACGCAGGCTGCTGGTGCTGGGCGACAGCCTGTCGGCCGAGTACGGCCTGGCGCGCGGCAGCGGCTGGGTGGCCCTGCTGGAGCAGCGGCTGGCGCGCGAGGGCCTGGGCTGGACCGTCATCAACGCCAGCATCAGCGGCGACACCACCGGCGGCGGGCGCGCGCGCTTGCCGGCGCTGCTGCGCGAGCACAGTCCGCAGGTGCTGCTGATCGAGCTCGGCGGCAACGATGCCTTGCGCGGCCTGCCGCTGCAGGCCACGCGCGACAACCTCGTGGCCATGGTGCGCGCGGGCAAGGCCGCCGGGGCCCGGGTGATGCTGGCCGGCATCACCGTGCCGCCCAACTACGGGCGCCAGTACGCCGACGACTTCCTCGCGCTGTTCCCCGCGGTGGCCAGGGCCGAGGGCGCGGCCTTGCTGCCCTTCCTGCTGGCCGGCGTGGCCGACGGCCCCGACGCCACGGGCCTGTTCCAGCCCGACCGCATCCATCCCAACGCCCAGGCGCAGCCGCGCATCCTGGCCAACGTCTGGCCGGTGCTGCGGCCGCTGCTGCGCTAGGCGGCGCGCGGCGCCACCCGCTGGCGCTGCTAGCGCGCGAGGGGCTCGTCGTGCAGGAAGCCGCGCTCGGCCAGCAGCGCGCGCAGCGCCGCCGAGTCGGCCTCGAAGCGCGCCGGCGCGTACTTCAGGTCGCTGGTATAGAACTGGGCCAGGCTGGTGATGCCCAGCGCGTCCATCCGCGCCGCGAACTCGGGCCCCAGCGCCCGGTAACGGGCCCAGCCGCGCTGGTCGCGCTGGCCGAAGTGCGCGTCGATGTCGGCCGGCGCGGGCCGCGCATAGCGTTCGTGGTGGATCCACGCGGCGGCGGGCAGGCGGTCGCGCTGCGGCGGTGCTTCATCGGGCCAGCCGAGCACGAAGCTGGTCACCGGCAGGCAGTTCGGCGGCAGCTCCAGGAAGTCGGCGATCTCGCGCATGCGGTGCAGCGTGGTGCCCATGTAGCAGATGCCCAAGCCCTGGGCCTCGAAGGCCAGGGCCGCGGTCTGCGCCAGGATGATGGCGTCGAAGGCCGCCACATGCCAGGCGATCAGGTTGTCGAAGCCCAGCCTGGCGCCGCGCTGCGCCAGCCACTGGCGGGTGCGGAAGCTGTCGGCGCAGAAGGTGATCACCCAGGGCGCCTGCAGCACCATCGGCTGCTCGAAGTGCAGCGCGTACAGGTGCTGCTTGCGCGCCGGGTCCTGGGTGGTCACCACCGAGACCATGTTCAGGTTGCCGCTGGACGAGCTGCCGGCCAGCGCCTGCTCCAGCGTGTGCGCCACCAGCGCCGGCTCGACGGGCGCGTCGCGGTAGCGGCGGATCGAGCGGTGGGCCTGCATCAACGCCGACATCGCCTGCGCGGCGTCGCTGCGGTCGGTGGTGGCGGTGCCGTCGTGGTGCATCGGGTGGGCGCTGGAGCTTGAGGCGGCGCGCATCATGCCCGGGGCGTGCCGGGTTCCGGAAGCACCGGGCCCGCTGATACACTGGCCGCGTCAGGAGAGAGCCCGCCTGCCGGGCCGCCGAAGGCGCAGGGGAACGAAGCCCCGAACGCTCAGGCAAAAGGACTGACCGACCACCTCACTGGAGAGAGGCGCCGCGGCCAACGCCGTGCCGCCCACCGAAGGGGCAAGGCCTGCCAACCCGAAGGGGTCGGGGCAGCGCCGAATCTCTCAGGTAAAGCGGACAGCGAGGGCCCCTGCAGCGCACCCCGGTGGTGGGCTCGCGGAGGCGCCTCATCGTGCATCCCAACGGAACACGCCATGTCCGACCAGCCCCAGCCCCCCCTGCTCCAGACCCCGCTGCACGCGCTGCACCAGCGCCTGGGCGCCCGCCTGGTGCCCTTTGCCGGCTACGCCATGCCGGTGCAGTTCCAGGGCGTGATCGCCGAGCACCGCCACTGCCGCAGCGCGGCGGCGCTGTTCGACGTCTCGCACATGGGCCAGCTGCGCCTGGTGGGCGACGACGCCGCCGCCGCGCTGGAATCTCTGGCGCCGCAGGACTTCCAGGGCCTGGCCCCCGGCCGCCAGCGCTACGCCTTCTTCACCAACGGATCCGGCGGCATCCTCGACGACCTGATGGTGGTGCGCCCGCCGGCCGGCTCGGCCTTCGGCGACCTGTTCCTGGTCGTCAACGCGGCGCGCAAGGACCACGACATCCGCCACCTGCAGACCCATATCGGCCACCGCTGCCGCGTGCAGCCCATGCCCGAGCGCGCGCTGCTGGCGCTGCAGGGCCCGCTGGCGCTGCAGGCGCTGGCGCGGCTGGCGCCCGGCGTGGCGCAGCTGGTGTTCATGAGCGGCGCCGAGTTCGAGCTGGCCGGCGCCGCCTGCTTCGTCACCCGCTCGGGCTACAGCGGCGAGGACGGCTTCGAGATCTCGGTGCCGGCCGAAGCCGCCGAGGCGCTGGCCGCTGCGCTGCTGGCCCAGCCCGAGGTGATGCCGGCCGGCCTGGGCGCGCGCGACACGCTGCGCCTGGAGGCCGGCCTGTGCCTGTACGGCCATGACATCGACGAGGCCAGCAGCCCCATCGAGGCCGGCCTGAGCTGGGCCATCCAGAAGGTGCGCCGCCCCGGCGGCGAGCGCGAAGGCGGCTACCCCGGCGCCGCCACCATCGCCAGCCAGCTGGCGGGCAAGCTGCTGCGCAAGCGCGTCGGCCTGGTCGGGCTGGAGCGCGTGCCGGTGCGCGAGGGCGCGCCGCTGTTCGACGCCCATGGCCACCGCCTGGGCCAGGTCACCAGCGGCACGCTGGCGCCCAGCGTCGACAAGCCCATCGCGATGGGCTACCTCGGCGTCGAGCATGCCCTGCTGCACCACGAGGTCTACGCCGAGGTGCGCGGCAAGCGCCTGCCGATGCGCGTCACCGCCCTGCCCTTCCACCCCCACCGCTACGCCCGCTGAGCGCGGGTGCGCCGACAACCCACCATCCCGCCAGGAGCCGCCCCATGACGACCATGTTCACCGCCGACCACGAGTGGATCAACATCGAGGATCACGAAGCCGCCGCCGTCGGCATCACGCTGCACGCGCAGGACGCGCTGGGCGACGTGGTCTTCGTCGACCTGCCCGAGGTCGGCCGCCAGTACAAGAAGGGCGAGGTGGCCGGCGTGGTCGAGTCGGTGAAGGCCGCAGCCGACGTGATGATGCCGGTCAGCGGCGAGGTCGTCGAAGTCAACGAGGCGCTGCGCAACGACCCTTCGCTGGTCAACCGCGACCCGATGGGCGAGGGCTGGTTCTTCAAGCTGCATGTCACCGACATGGCCGAGTTCGACCGCCTGATGGACCCGCCGGCCTACGACGCGTTGCTGAAGCAGGAGAAGGGCTGACGCCGCCGCGGCCCTGCACCGCCGCACGCGCCACCCCCCGCCCGCTCCCGATCCGACCCGACCCGACTGCGCCGCCGCCGCGGCACCCTGCCCCATGTCCGCCTCGCCAACCCACACCCTGCCCCCGCTGGCCCAGCTCGAGGACCACGCCGCCTTCTTCGCCCGCCACATCGGCCCCGACGCCGACGAGCAGCAGCGCATGCTGCGCGCCATCGCCGCCGACGACAGGCTGCAGACCCGCCGCGAGCTGGTCGACGCCATCGTGCCGCGCAGCATCGCGCGCGCCGCGGCGATGTTGCTGCCCGCGCCGGTCAACGAGACCGAGGCGCTGGCCGAGCTGAAGGCCCTGGCGGGGCGCAACCGGGTGCTGAAGAGCTTCCTCGGCCAGGGTTACCACGGCACGATCACGCCGGCCGTCATCCAGCGCAACATCCTCGAGAACCCGGCCTGGTACACCGCCTACACGCCCTACCAGGCCGAGATCTCGCAGGGCCGCATGGAGGCGCTGGTCAACTTCCAGACCATGGTCTGCGACCTGACCGGCATGGCCATCGCCAACGCCAGCATGCTCGACGAGGCCACCGCCGCCGCCGAGGCCATGACGCTGGCGCGGCGCAGCGTGAAGAGCAAGAGCAACACGATCATCGTCGCCGGCGACTGCCACCCGCAGACCATCGAGGTGATCCGCACCCGCGCCGCGCCGCTGGGGCTGCAGGTGCTGGTGGGCTTCGCGCCGCAGCTGATGCAGGAGCACGACTACTTCGCCGTCGTTGCGCAGTACCCCAGCACCAGCGGCCTGATCCACGACCTGCGCCCCTACGTGGAGATGGCGCATGCCAAGCAGGCCGGCTTCATCGTCGCGGCCGACCTGCTGGCGCTGACGCTGCTGGAGCCACCGGGCGAGTTCGATGCCGACATCGTGGTCGGCAGCACCCAGCGCTTCGGCGTGCCCATGGGCGCCGGCGGCCCGCATGCCGCCTTCATGGCCTGCCGCGACGCCTGGAAGCGCAGCCTGCCCGGGCGCCTGGTCGGCGTCAGCATCGACGCCCAGGGCCAGCCCGCTTACCGGCTGGCGCTGCAGACGCGCGAGCAGCACATCCGCCGCGAGAAGGCCACCAGCAACATCTGCACCGCCCAGGTGCTGCTGGCGGTGATGAGCAGCATGTACGCCGTCTACCACGGCCCGCAGGGCCTGACGCGCATCGCCCAGCGCGTGGCGGCGCTCACCGCGGTGCTGTCCGAGGGGCTGCAGCGCATCGGCTTCAAGGTGCTGACGCCCAACGCCTTCGACACCATCGCCGTCGAGTGCGGCGGCAGTGCCGACGCCGTGATGCAGCGCGCGCTCGCCGCCGGCGCCAACCTGCGCCGGCTGTCCGACACCGTGATCGGCGTGGCGCTCGACGAGACCCACACCCGCGACGACGTGCGCGCGCTGTGGCGCTGGTTCGCCGGACCCGGCCGCGAGCTGCCGCCCGACAGCCTGTTCGACGGCAGCATCGAGCCGCTGATTCCCGCCGCGCTGCGCCGCCGCAGCGCCTTCCTGCAGCACCCGGTGTTCAACCGCCACCACAGCGAGACCGAGATGCTGCGCTACATCCGCAGCCTGGCCGACAAGGACCTGGCGCTGGACCGCAGCATGATCCCGCTGGGCAGCTGCACGATGAAGCTCAACGCCACCGCCGAGATGATCCCGGTGACCTGGCCCGAGTTCGCCAACCTGCACCCGTTCGCGCCGCGCGATCAGCTCGCCGGCCTGTGGGCGATGAACGACCAGCTCTGTGACTGGCTGTGCCAGGCCACCGGCTACGCCGGCATCAGCCTGCAGCCCAACGCCGGCAGCCAGGGCGAGTACGCCGGGCTGCTGGTGATCCAGGCCTGGCATGCGTCGCGCGGCCAGGCCCACCGCACGGTCTGCCTGATCCCCGAGTCGGCGCACGGCACCAACCCGGCCAGCGCGCAGATGGTGGGCCTGCAGGTGGTGGTGGTGAAGTGCGACCGCAGCGGCAACGTCGACCTCGACGACCTGCGCGCCAAGTGCGCCGAGCATGCGCAGGACCTGGCGGCGATCATGATCACCTACCCCAGCACGCATGGCGTGTTCGAGCCGCGCATCAAGGAGCTGTGCGCCATCGTCCATGCGCATGGCGGCAGGGTGTATGTCGACGGCGCCAACATGAACGCGCTGGTGGGCGTGGCCGCGCCGGGCGAGTTCGGCGGCGACGTCAGCCACCTCAACCTGCACAAGACCTTCTGCATCCCGCATGGCGGCGGCGGCCCCGGCGTCGGCCCGGTGGCCGTGGTGCAGGACCTGGTGCCCTTCCTGCCGGTGCACCGCAGCGGCGGCGCCGGCCCGCGCGGCGCCGACGACGGCCGCGCCGAGCAGGCGGTGGGCGCCGTCTCGGCCGCGCCGCTGGGCAATGCCGGCGTGCTGCCCATCAGCTGGATGTACTGCCGCATGATGGGCGCCGAGGGCCTGCGCGCCGCCACCGAGGTGGCCATCCTGTCGGCCAACTACGTGGCGGCGCGGCTGGCGCCACACTACCCGGTGCTGTACAGCGGCGGGCACGCCGGCATCCGCGGTGGCGGCGTGGCGCACGAGTGCATCCTGGACCTGCGCGGCATCAAGGAGCGCTGCGGCATCAGCGCCGAGGACGTGGCCAAGCGCCTGATCGACTACGGCTTCCACGCGCCCACGCTGAGCTTCCCCGTCGCCGGCACGCTGATGGTCGAGCCCACCGAGAGCGAGCCGCTGGTCGAGCTGGACCGCTTCTGCGACGCGATGATCGCCATCCGCGCCGAGATCGCGCGCGTCGAGTCGGGTGAATGGCCGGCCGATCACAACCCGCTCAAGCACGCGCCGCACACCGCCGAGCTGCTGATGGCCAGCGAGTGGACGCGCCCCTACACCCGTGAGCAGGCCGCCTACCCGCTGCCGGCGCTGCGCCGGCAGAAGTACTGGGCGCCGGTGGGCCGCGTGGACAACGTCTGGGGCGACCGCAACCTCAGCTGCAGCTGCCCCCCGATGGCCGACTATGCGGCCGGCGACGCCGTGGCCAACGACGCGGCCTCGCAGGCCGCCGCCGACTGAGCACGGCGCCCGGGGCAATCGCATGGCCGTGAGCGTCTTCGACCTGTTCAAGGTCGGCATAGGCCCCAGCAGCAGCCACACCGTGGGGCCGATGCGCGCGGCGCGGCTGTTCGTGCTGCGGCTGCAGCACGAGGGCCTGCTGCCGCGCACGGCACGCGTGCTGGCGCAGCTCTACGGCAGCCTGGGCGCCACCGGCAAGGGCCATGGCAGCGACACCGCGGTGCTGCTGGGGCTGCAGGGGCTGGAGCCCGACACGGTGGAGGTCGATGCCATCCCGCAGCTGCTGGCAGCCGTGCGCGACAGCGGTCGGCTGCCGCTGCTGGGCGGGCAGGCCGTGGCCTTCCACGAGCGCGACGACCTGAAGTTCTACCGCCGCGAGACCCTGCCCTTCCACGCCAACGGCATGCGCTTCACGGCCTACGATGCCGCGGGCACGGTGCTGTCCGAGCGGGTGTTCTACTCGGTGGGCGGCGGCTTCGTCGTCAGCGACGAGGTGGCCGAGGACGGCAGCCGGCAGAAGGCCATCGCGCCCGATCCGACGGTGCTGCCGCACCCCTTCCGCAGCGGCGACGAGCTGCTGCAGCGCTGCCGCGAGACCGGGCTGTCGATCGCTGCCTTGATGCGCGCCAACGAACGCCACTGGCGGCCCGACGCCGAGATCGACGCCGGCCTGCTGCGCATCTGGCAGGTGATGCAGGACTGCGTGACGCGCGGCTGCCAGACCGGCGGCACGCTGCCCGGGCCGTTCAAGGTGCGCCGCCGCGCCAAGGCCTTGCGCGACGCGCTCACGGCGCGGCCGGAAGAGGCCCTGCGCGACCCGCTGCAGGTGCTGGACTGGGTGAACCTGTACGCGCTGGCGGTGAACGAGGAGAACGCCGCCGGCGGCCGCGTCGTCACCGCGCCGACCAACGGCGCCGCCGGCATCGTGCCGGCCGTGCTGCATTACTACGACCGTTTCGTCCCGGGTTCCAAACCGGCCGGCGTGATCGACTTCCTGCTCACCGCCGCCGCCATCGGCATCCTCTACAAGGAGAACGCCAGCATCAGCGGCGCCGAGGTCGGCTGCCAGGGCGAGGTGGGCGTGGCCTGCAGCATGGCCGCCGGCGCCTTGTGCGCGGTGATGGGCGGCACGCCCGAGCAGGTGGAGAACGCCGCCGAGATCGGCATGGAGCACCACCTGGGGCTGACCTGCGACCCGGTCGGCGGGCTGGTGCAGATCCCCTGCATCGAGCGCAACGCCATCGCCTCGGTGAAGGCCATCAACGCCGCGCGCATGGCGCTGCGCGGCGACGGCACCCACCACGTGAGCCTGGACCAGGTCATCAAGACCATGCGCGAGACCGGCGCCGACATGATGACCAAGTACAAGGAGACCGCGCGCGGCGGCCTGGCGGTCAACATCGTCGAGTGCTGAGCCAGGACGCAAACAGTCCCGAGGACTGTTTGCGCCAGGCGAATGGCCGAGCCCTGACGCGGTCTGTCCCTGCGGACAGATCGGCGCCTGGCGAGGGGCTCGCGCCTGCAGGCGCGAGCGCGGTCTGCAGGACCGAGCCTGCGGCGCCGCGCGGCTACAGCGGCATGGGCTGCGTCGGCAGGGCCTCGACCACGGTGTCGGCTGGCCGCCGGCGCTGGGCCTGGGGCGCCGCGCCGGCATGGTTCAGCAGTTCGGGCTGCGCCGGCCTGCCGAGCAGGTAACCCTGCAGCTCGTCGCAGCCGTGCTGCTGCAGCAGCGACATCTGCTGCGTCGTCTCGACGCCCTCGGCGTTGACGCGGATCTTCAGCGCATGCGCCAGCGAGACGATCGAACGCACGATGGTGCTCACGCGCGGATCCTCGGTCATGGCCTGCGTGAAGGCACGGTCGATCTTCACCTTGTCGAAGGGGAAGCGCCACAGGTAGGCCAGGCTGGAGTAGCCGGTGCCGAAGTCGTCCATCGCGATGCGCACGCCCATCGCCGACAAGGCGTTGAGCTTGGCCAGCACCTGCTCGGTGTCGCCGATCAGCAGCGACTCGGTGATCTCCAGCTCCAGGCGTGACGCCGGCAGGCCGCTGTCGCGCAGCGCGGCCTGCACCGTGGCCAGCAGGTCGCCCTGGCGGAACTGCGCCGCCGACAGGTTGACCGACACCGACAGCGGCGCGGGCCAGCCGGCCGCCTCGCGGCAGGCCCGGTGCAACACCCAGGCGCCCAGCGATTCGATCAGCCCGTTGTCCTCGGCCAGCGGCACGAACACCGCGGGCGGCACGGCACCGCGCACCGGGTGCTGCCAGCGCAGCAGCGCCTCGTAGCCCAGCAGCGTGTGGCCGTCGGCCGCCAGCAGCCGCTGGTAGTGCAGCGCCAGGCGCTGCTCGGCGATGGCCGCGCGCAGGTCGCGTGTCAGGTCGCGCCGCTCCTGCAGCTGGCGGTCCAGGTCGGCTTCGTAGAAGCTGTAGTCGCCGCGGCCGTTGGCCTTCGCCCGGTACAGCGCAAGGTCGGCCATGTGCAGCAGCTCGGCGGTGCTGTCCGCGTCGTGGCCGAACACCGCCGCGCCCACGCTGGCGCCGCACAGCAGCCGCTGGCCCTGCACCTCGTAGGGCTGGCCCAGCGTCTCGACGATGCGCCGCGCCAGCCCGGCGACGTCGCCCGGCCCGCTCACCGAGGCCTGCAGCACGGCGAACTCGTCGCCGCCCAGCCGCGCGAGCTGGTCGCCGTGGCGCAGCAGGCCGCGCAGGCGCTCGGTGGTCAGGCGCAGCACCTCGTCGCCGGCGCCATGGCCGAGCGAGTCGTTCACCTCCTTGAAGCGGTCCAGGTCCATGCACAGCACGGCAAAGGCCTCGCCGCCGGCCTGGTGCCGCCAGGCGGCGTGCTTCAGCGCGTCGTTGAAGCTGACCCGGTTCAGTGCCCCGCTGAGCGCGTCGTGGCGCGCCAGGTAGCGCATCTGCTCCTCGTCGCGGCGCTGGGCGCGCAGGCGCATCACCGTCTGCCCGGCACCCAGCGCGCCCAGCAGCAGGAAGGCGGCGCCGACCGCCAGGCCGATGCGCGCGAAGGCCTGCTGGGTCTCGACGCGCATCGCGGTCTGGTCGACGTAGACCTCGATCACGCCCAGCGTGCGACCCTCGCGCACCAGCGGCATGTAGGCCTCGGTGTAGACCGGCGGACGGTCGACGCGGCCGCGGCCGTCCTTCAGCTCGATGTGGGGGTCCCCGTCCAGCACCCGGCGCGCGATGCGGTCGGCCTCGCGCTCACCATGGTGGTAGCCCAGGCGCGAGCCGTCGGCGCCCAGGCCGGGGTGGTCGAGCTGGTCCGAGACCAGCACCAGCCGACCCTGGCCGTCGAAGAGCTTGAAGCGGAACACCGCGCCGACGGTGCCCAGGCTGCGCAGCCGCTCCAGCATGGTGGCGTCGGTGCGGCCGTCCAGCAGCAGCCGTTCCAGCCCCGGCACGGCAGCCGAGATCAGGTGGGCGTAGTGGCGCGCCGCGTGGGCGGCCTCCTGGCGTATGTGGTTGTCGGCGGTGCGGCGGCCCATCTCGGCCACCGCCGCGATGCTCAGGACCAGGGCAGCCAGCCAGGCAGCGACCCACAGCCACGCGGAACGGTGTCGGGCGAACAACGGGGGCAGGCGCATCGGCAGGACCTCGGCGACCCGGTGGGAGTCCGAGCCTCCGCCTGATATCGGTTCCGCCATCGCGGCCTTGAGGCAGCCGCCGGCCCATGGCGCTCAAGTCGGCAGCGGGTTGGCCGATACCCCGAGTGGGCACGCATCCGATCGCCCACCCTCTGCATGCCGCACGCGCCCGACGCCACCCGCTCCGCCCGCCTGAAACTCGCACTGGTGGGCGCTGCCGGCGCGCTGGCGCTGGCGCTGCCGGCGGCGCAGGTGCTGCGCTACCAGGGCAGCCAGATCGACACGCTGCGCGTGCAACGCAGCGCACTGGACCTGGTGGGCCACACGCTGCAGGTGCAGCGCGGCGTGCTCGCGCACAACGCCAGCTCGGCGCGCAGCCTGGGCGGCGACCTGGGCGCCGAAGGGCTGCGCCGGGAGCAGCAGAGCGAGCTGGACCGCCGCGTCGACGCGTTGCAACTGGTGCTGGGCGCAGGCGGCGTGCCGCGTGCGCTGGCCGAAGCCTGGGCGCTGCGCGAGGACTGGCTGCGCCTGGCGCAGCAGATCGACGCGCGCGAGATCGGCGTGGCCCAGAGCGAGCTGGGCCACCGCCTGCTGCTGGAGCAGGCACTGACCATCGGTGACCTGGTGACGGCGTCGGCCGATCCAGCGGCGCGGGCCCTGGCCGGGACCGAGGCGCCGCCGCTGGCACGCTGGCTGGCCGCCGCGCCCGCGCTGCGCGCGTCGGCGGTGGCGACGGACACCCGCGGCACCGGCGCGCCCGACGCGCGCATGGCGCTGGCGCAGCAGCTGCAGGCGCTGCTGCTGCAGCAGGCCGACGCGCGCATCGCCGCGTTGCGGGTGCAGCGTGCCGGCACGCTGGCACTGGCTGGCGCGCTGATCAGCCTGCTGCTGGCGCTGCCGGCATGGGTCGGCACCCGCCGCGCCTTCCGCGAGACGCCGCGCGAGTCGGTGCCGGGGCGCGAGACGGCCCAGGGCCGCGAGGCGCGCCTGCTGCTGCGCCGGCTGCGCCAGCAGCGCCGTGCCGACGCGGCGCGTGCACGCAGCGCACACGACGAACCCGCCTGAGCCGCGCGGCCGGTCGCCCGACGATCCGCGCACCGCGGGCGGCGCCGGCCGGCGCGCCCGCGGCCGGCCTCAGTGCCTGTCGGCCGGCATCGGCAAGGGCGTGGCGGCGCTGCCGGCCTGTGGCGCAGGCTGCGCCTTGCGCTCACGCACCAGGTAGCTGTAGAGCACCGGCACCACCACCAGCGTCAGCAGCGTGCTGGTGATGACGCCGCCGATGATGGCCCGCCCCATCGGCGCCTGGATCTCACCGCCGTCGTTGAAGGCCAGGGCCAGCGGCAGCATGCCGAAGACCATCGCCGCGGTGGTCATGATGATGGGCCGCATGCGCGTCAGCCCGGCCTGCAGCAGTGCGTCCTTGACCGTGGCCCCCGCCCGGCGCGCGTGGTTGGCGAAGTCCACCAGCAGGATCGCGTTCTTGGTCACCAGGCCCATCAGCATCACCAGGCCGATCATGCTGAAGACGTTGAGCGTGCTGCGCCAGAGCAGCAGCGCCAGCATCACCCCGATCAGCGCCAGCGGCAGGCTGGCCATGATCGCAATGGGCTGCACGAAGCTGCCGAACTGGCTGGCCAGCACGATGTAGATGAAGATCACCGCCAGCCCCATCGCCGCCAGCAGGCCGCTGAAGGCCTCGGCCTGCTCCTGCATCTGGCCGCCGACGTCGAAGCTGAAGCCCGGCGGCAGCGTGGTGTCCTTGACCAGCTTCTGCACGTCGGCACCCACGTCGCCGGGGCTGCGGTCCTTGACGCCGGCGAAGATGCCCTCGCGGCGCTGCAGGTTCTGGCGGCGGATGTTCTGCGGGTTGAAGATCGGCACCAGCTCGGCCACGCTGGCCAGCGGGATCGGCGCGCCGCCGGCGGCGAAGGCCACCGGCAGCGTGCGCAGCTGCTCGACGCGCTCGCGCTGGCTCTCGTTGAGGCGCAGCACCACGTCGACCTGCTCGCCGTCGGGCGCGGTCCAGGTGGTGGCGGCGTCGCCGGTGACGTAGGCGCGCAGGCTGCTGGCCACCTGCTGCGGCGTCAGCCCCAGCTCGCGCACGGCGTCGGTCTTGAGCCGCACCGCCCAGGCCGGGATGCCGGCCTGCACCGTGGTCTCGACGTCGACGGCGCCGGGGATCTTGCGCAGCTTCTCGGCGAACTCCTCGGCCACCCGGGCCAGGCCCTCGGGGTCGTTGCCCAGGATGGCCACGTAGACCGGGCGGTTCCAGCCCACGCTGATGTCGGTGCCGGCAACGGGCGCCACCGCCTCGCGGATCGCCGCCTCGACCTGCTTCTGCGTGCGCTTGCGCTCCTGGCGGTCGACCAGCTTGATGTTCAGCCAGGCCTGGTGGCGCTGGCCCGGGCCGCCGATCCAGGTGCTGACATGCTGCACCTCGGGCACGCGCTGCACGATGGCCTCGAGCTGGCGCACCTTGGCGTCGGTGCGCTCCAGGCTGCTGCCCACCGGCAGCTTGATCGCCAGCCGCGTGAAGCCCTGGTCGGTCTCGGGCACGAACTCGCTGCCCACCAGCGGCGCCAGGCCCAGCGCGGCGACGAAGCTCAGCAGGCCCACGCCCATGACCACGCCGCGTGGCGTGATGGTGGCGCTGCGCAGCCGCCGCGGCGAGGCCTTGTCGCGGCGCCCGTCGGCGCCGAAGCCATGGCCGTACACCGGCAGCACCCACAGCCGCCAGCGCCGCGCGCTGAAGATCCAGTGGATGGCGCGCTCGTAGACCGCGTGCAGCCCGTCCATGCCGCGGTCGGTGGCGCGGATGGCGTGGCCGATCACCGGCCAGCGCTTCATGCGCGTGCCCGGCGGGTCGTGCCAGACGCTGGACAGCATCGGGTCCAGCGTGAAGCTGACGAACAGGCTGACCAGCACCGCCACCACCACGGTGATGCCGAAGGGGTAGAAGAACTTGCCGATGATGCCGCCCATGAAGGCCACCGGCGCGAACACCGCGACGATGGCGAAGGTGGTGGCCATCACCGCCAGGCCGATCTCGTCGGTGCCCTCGCGCGCCGCGGTGCGGTGGTCCTTGCCCAGGTGCACGTGGCGCACGATGTTCTCGCGCACCACGATGGCGTCGTCGATGAGCAGGCCTATGCACAGGCTCAGCGCCATCATCGTCATGAAGTTCAGCGTGAAGCCGAAGGCGTAGACGGCGATGAAGCTGCTGATCACCGCGATGGGCAGCGTCAGCCCGGTGATGATGGTGCTGCGCCAGCTGTGCAGGAACAGGAAGACGATGGCGATGGTCAGCAGCGCGCCCTCGATCAGCGTGCTGCGCAGGCCCTTCAGGCTGCCCTTGACCCAGTCGCTGCTGGCATTGATCAGGCGCAGCTCGACGCCCGCGGGCAGGTTCTTGCGCAGCTCCTCCAGCGCGCCCTTGACGGCGTCGCCGGTGGCCACGATGTTGGCGTCCTGCTGCTTGAAGACGTTGAAGTTGATCGCCGGCCGGCCGTTGACGCGGGCCAGCGAGTCGGGCTCCTTCTCGCGCTCGACCAGCGTGCCCAGGTCGCCCAGGCGCAGCGGCAGGCCGTTGCGGTGGGCGACGACCACGTCGGCGAAGGCGCGCGGGTCGCGCACCCGGCCCTCGACGCGCAGCAGCGCGTCCTGCACCGGGCCCGACACCAGGCCCACCGGCTGGTCGGTGTTGGCGGCACGCAGCGCGTCGGCGATCTGTGCCGGCGTCACGCCGTAGGCGCGCAGGCGCAGCGGGTCCAGGTCTATGCGCACCTCGCGCTGGGTCAGGCCGTTGACCTCGACGCGGGCGACACCGGCCACGCGCTGCAGGCGCTTGGCCACCACGGTGTCGGCCAGCACCGACAGCTCGCGCTGGCCGCGCGTCTCGCTCAGCAGCGCCAGCTCGACCACCGGCTGGCTGTTGTCGTTGTTCCAGCGCGCCAGCGTGGGCGGCTGCACGTCGCGCGGGAAGCGGCGCTGCACCGCCGAGACGCGGTCGCGCAGGTCCTGCATCGCGCGGTCCATGTCGGCGTCCAGCGAGAACTCGGCCGACAGGTCGGCACGGCCCTCGAAGGCGCGCGAGGTGATGCGCTTGACGCCGGCGACGCTGTTGATCGCCTCCTCCAGCGGCTTGAGCACCTCGCGCTCCAGCGCCTCGGGGGTGGCGCCCGGGTAGCGGATCTCCATCCAGGCGCCGGGCAGGCTGATGTCGGGCATCTGCTCGACGCCCAGGCGGTTGTAGCTGAACAGCCCCAGCACGCACAGCGCGACCATCACCATCGCGGCGAAGACGGGGTTGTTGATCGAGACGCGGGTGATCCACATAGTCACTAGCCCCCAAGCTCTCTTCGTTCGCGGCCCCCCAAGGGGGCGCGCACCGGGCCGGGGGACCCGGACCCGGTGCCGGCTTCTCCCCCAAGCTCTCTTCGTTCGCGGCCCCCCAAGGGGGCGCGCACCGGGCCGGGGGACCCGGACCCGGTGCCGGCTTCTCCCCCAAGCTCTCTTCGTTCGCGGCCCCCCAAGGGGGCGCGCACCGGGCCGGGGGACCCGGACCCGGTGCCGGCTTCTCCCCCAAGCTCTCTTCGTTCGCGGCCCCCCAAGGGGGCGCGCACCGGGCCGGGGGACCCGGACCCGGTGCCCCCGCTCATCGGCCCACTTCCGGTCAACGCGCCGCGGGCCCCGAGGCCGAGGCCAGGGCCGGCGCCTTGGGCGCCACCACCGAGGCCTTGGCGCCTTCGCGCAGGTTGTCGAAGCGCGCCGCCAGCACCTGGCTGTCCGGGCTCACGCCCTCCAGCACCTCGACCACGCCGGCCCGCGCACTGCGCCGGCCCAGCGTCACCGCGCGCCGCGCCAGCACGCCGCCCTCGATCAGCCAGACATGGTCCTGGCCGGCGGCCTGGCCCACCGCCGTCATCGGCAGCGTGAGCCGCTCGCTGTCGTCGGCCAGCGTCACCTGCGCCATCGCGTACTGGCCGGCACGCAGGCGCTCGCCGGGGTTGTCCAGCACGATGGTGACGCCGATGCTGCGCGTGCCCGGCTCGGCCGCCGGGGCGATGCGCGCCAGGGTGCCGGTCACCGCCTCGTCCAGGCCCTCGACCTGCAGCTTCACGGCCATGCCGGGCCGCAGGCGCGACACCTCGTGCATGGGCACCAGGCCGGCCAGTTCCAGCCGCGACAGGTCGACCAGCGTGAACAGCGGCTGCTCGGGGCTGACCTTCTCGCCGGGCAGCGCGTGGCGCTTGGCGACGATGCCGGCGATCGGCGCCGCCAGCGTCGCGTCGCGCAGCCCGACCCGGGCCGCATCGCGCGAGGCCTGTGCCGCCTGCAACGCGGCACGCGCCGTCTCGACGGCGGCGCGCGAGTTCTCCAGCGCGTTGGGCGAGATGAAGCTCTGCTGCGCCAGCCGCTCGTTGCTGGCATGGACGCGCTCGGCCTGCTCCAGCGAGGCGCGCGCCGAGGCCAGCATCGCGTCGCGCTCGGCGACGCGGCGGTCCAACTCGGCCAGGTCCAGGCGGGCCAGGGTCTGGCCGGCGCGCACGCGGCTGCCCTCGGCCGCCTCGGCGGTCAGCAGGGTGCCGCCGGCGCGGGCGCGCACCACCGCCGTGTTGGGCGCCACCAGCGCGCCCGAGAACTCCAGCACCGCCGCCATGCGCTGCTTCAGCGGCTGCACCACCTCGCGCGGCGCGAACTGCAACGCCACCTCGGGCTTCTTGCCGTCCTTGCCGGCCGTCTTGCCGTCGGCGGTCACGGCCGCCTTGGCCCCTGGCGCGCCCTGGCCCTTGTAGACCAGCACGCCGCCGCCCGCGGCCAGCACGGCCGCCGCGGCGACGCCGCCCAGGACCCAGCGTCCCTTCTTTGTCATGCCTGCACCCTCCTGCATGCGCCCCGGCCGCTGCGGCCGGGGTCGTCGAATCGCTGCAGTGTGAACCGACTGGGCGCGCCGGGCCACCCAACTGCGACGGAGCGCCGGATGTGCGCGACGAACTGCAGGGCCGGCCGACCTGCCGCGGAACCCGGCGCGCGGCGAGACCCGGGCCGGCCTGGCTAGCGCCGCAGCGCGTCCAGCGTGCGCTGCGCCGTGTCGCGCGCCAGCGCCCAGTCACGCAGCGCGCCGGGCTCCAGCGGCCTGCTGTACAGGTAGCCCTGGCCGCGGTCGCAGTTCAGCTCGCGCATCAGCTGCGCCTGGCCCTCGGTCTCTATGCCTTCGGCCACGGTGCGCATGCCCAGCGTGCGCGAGACGCGGATGGTGGCCTCGATCAGCACCCGGTGGTACTCCACCGTCTCGGCGTGGCGGACGAAGGAGCGGTCGATCTTCACCGTGTCCACCGGCAGCTGGTGCAGGCAGGCCAGCGACGAGTAGCCGGTGCCGAAGTCGTCCAGCGCCAGCTGCACGCCCAGCGCCTTGAGCTGGCCCAGCGCGCCCTGCACCCGCTCGTCCTGCGCGGCCAGGCTCTCGGTCACCTCCAGCTGCAGCATCGCCGGCGGCATGCCAGTCTGCCGCAGCAGATCGTGCACCTCCTGCGCCAGCGCCGGGCGCTGCAGCTGGGCGCGCGACAGGTTCACCGCCAGCAGCTGCGGCGCCGCGGCGCCGAGCTCGCCGCGCCAGGCGACGAACTGCGCACAGGCCTTGCGCAACACGCGCTCGCCCAGCGCGTCGATCAGCCCGCAGTCCTCGGCCACGGCGATGAAGTCGGCCGGCATCACCACGCCGCGCGCCGGATGGCGCCAGCGCACCAGCGCCTCGACGCCCAGCGCGCCGCCCGGACCCAGGTCGATCACCGGCTGGTAGACGACGAACAGCTCGTCGCGCTGCAGCGCGGCGCGCAGGTCGGCCTCGATGGCCAGCGTGCGCACCACGCGCTCGTGCATGCTGCGGTCGAAGAGCACGCAGCGTGCCTTGCCGGCGCGCTTGGCCTCGTACATCGCGGTGTCGGCATTGCGCAGCATCTCCTCGGCGTCGTCGACGCCGTTGGACAGCACGATGCCGATGCTGGCGGTGCACTGCAGCGGCGTGGCCCCGACGACGAAGGGCTCGGACAGCTCGCGCTGCAGCCGCTCGGCAATGGCCTGCACCTGCTCGGGCACGCTGACGCCCTCGAGCACGACGACGAACTCGTCGCCGCCCAGTCGCGCCGCCAGCCGGGTCTCCGACTCCACGCGCGCCACCGCGTCGCCGGGCCGCAGCAGCAGCTGCAGCCGGCCGGCGATCTGGCGCAGCAGCTCGTCGCCGGCGCTGTGGCCCAGCGTGTCGTTGACCTGCTTGAAGCGGTCGAAGTCCATGAACAGCAGCGCGAAGCCGTAGCCGGGGTGGCGCCGCGCATGGGCCAGCGCCGCCTCCAGCCGCTCCAGCACCACCGACCGGTTGGGCAAGCGCGTCAGCGCGTCGGTGCGCGCGCTGGCATGCAGCCGCTGCTGCAGCTCGCGGCTCTCGGTGACGTCGGAGAAGCACGAGACGGCACCGCTGATGCCACCCTGCATGTCGAACAGCGGCTCGGCGTTGACCAACAGCCAGCGCGTCGGGCCGCCCTCGACGGCGACGCCCATCGTGACGTTGTTCAGCGCACGCCCGCTGCGCAGCGCGCGCATCGCCGGCGTCTCGTCGGGGGGGCAGTCGCGGCCGTCCTCGTGCGTCACCCGGGACTCGGTGACGAAGGCCGTGCCGCGGCGCGAGGCGTCGCCGCGCAGCCCCAGCAGGCGCGCCGCCATCGGGTTCCAGTCGACGATGCGGCCTTCGGTGTCGCGAACCACGACACCGGCCGGCAGCGTGGCCCAGATCGCCCGCTGGCGCTGCTGCTGCTGCACGCGCGCCGTCACGTCGGTGGCCACGCGCACCAGGCCGCGCAGCGCGCCGGCCTCGTCGTGCAAGGGGCGCAGGTCCACGTCCAGCCACAGGTCGCCGCCGTCGCGCCGCTGGCGCAGCAGTTCGGCGCGGTGGCCGCGGCCCGCACCGGCCGCGGCGACCATCGCGTCCTGCGCGGCGGTGTCGCCGCCGGGGTGGGCCAGCAGCTCCTCGGTGCGCCGGCCGCCGGCGTCCGCCAGGCTCCAGCCGGTGGCGCGCACGAAGGCCTCGTTGCACCACTCGATGCGGTCGTCGGCGTCGGTCAGCACGACCAGCGCCGAGGTGTGCTCGGCCACCAGCGCCAGGCGGCGCAGGTCGGCGGCCTGCTCCTCGAGGCGCCGGGCCTGGCGCCGCATGGCCCGCACCGCCGGCTCGACGGCCACCAGCGCCAGCCCGGCCAGCAGCAGCAGCAGGCCGGCCAGGCCCCAGCGCACCCGCTGGCGCAGCGTCTCCTGGCGCTGCAGCGCCTGCTTGCGCAGCTGGTTGGTGAAGCCCATCGACTCGGTGAGCAGGGCGTCGGCGGCCTCGCGCAGCTCGGCCACCAGCGCGCCGACGGCCTCGTCGTCGTCGCTGCGCGCAATGCCGCTCAGCAGCGCGTGGCCGCGGTACCACAGCAGCTCGCGGGCCTGGTCGACCCGTTGCTGGGCCTGCGCCACCTGGGCCCAGCCGGCGGGATCGAGCCGCTCGCGTTCGCCCAGCGTCCGTTCCAGCTGCTGCGTCTCCTGCTTGGACCTGGCCAGCTGGCGGTCCAGCTCGGCCGCGTGCAGCTCGCGGCGCGAGGGCTCGCTGCGCGTCAGCACGGCGGCCAGGTCCACCTGGCGGGTGACCGCGCGCAGCCGGCCGGCGGCATCGACGAAGGCGTCGTCGATGCGGCGCTGCTCGTCCAGGCGCAAGGTCGTCAGCCCATGCGCCACCACCGCCAGCGCGATCAGCGCGAAGGCGGCCAGCAGCGTCAGGCGCAGGCGCAGGCCGGCGTCGCGCAGCCGCGCCAGGCGCGGCCGCGCCGGCCGCGGCGAGGTCGCGCCGCCGCCGTGCCAGGTCCGCGGCATCAGCTGGTCTCCATTTCGCGCCAGCCCGAGGGCGCGCCGCGCCCGTCGGCCAGGCGCACCGCGTTGCGGCCGGCGTGCTTGGCGCGGTAGCAGGCGGCATCCGCGCGCGTCATCCACGTCGTCGCCGGCAGGCCGGCGCTGGGGTCGATCTCGACCACCCCGATGCTGGCGCCGACGTGCAGGCGTCGGCCCTGGTGGTCGATGCCGATCTGGGACACGGCGGCGCGCATGCGCTCGGCCAGCTGGGCCGCGACCAGGCCCACGCAGCCGGGCAGCAGCAGCGCGAACTCGTCGCCGCCGATGCGGGCGACGAGGTCGCCGCTGCGCACCTGGCCCTGCAGCGCATGGGCCACCTGGCGCAGCACGGTGTCGCCGGCGGTGTGGCCGGCGGTGTCGTTGACCGGCTTGAAGTGGTCCAGGTCGACGAACAGCAGCGAGGCCGGCACCGACTGCGGCACCGCCAGCCAGGCGCGCAGCTGTTCCTCGAACGCGGCGCGGTTGAGCAGCTGCGTCAGCCCGTCGTGGCTGGCATGCCAGGTGAGGCGCACGCGGGCCTCGCGGCGCTCGGTGACGTTCTCCAGGATCCAGATCGTGCCGGCGCCGGCATCCTCCCAGTCCACCGGACGGCCCAGCAGCTGGCCCCAGAAGTCGCCGCCGTCCTTGCGCCGGAACTGCAGCTCCGCGACATAGGGCTTGCCGGCGGCGAAGGCCGCACCGACCTGCGGGCCCAGCGCGTCGTAGTCGGCGTCGCTGTGGAAGATCTGGCGCGCCGGCATGCCCACCATCTCGCCGGGCGAGAACCCCAGCAGGCGGTGGAACTCGTCGCCGGCCAGCTCGAAGCGCCGCTCGCGCGTGATGCCTATGCCCAGCGGTGCCGCCGCCAGCAGCGAGCGCATCTGCGTCAGCAGCGCCTGGCTGTCGCGCTGGCTGAGCGCGCGCTGCTCCAGCACCTGGCGCAGCACCCGCGTCAGCTCGCCGATCTCGCCGTCGGCCTGCGGCCAGGGCGCGTTCTGCGCCGCATCCTCGTCCAGCGTGGCCAGTGCACGCCGGCGCAGCCGCTCCAGCGGCCCCAGCTGCGCGGCCAGCAGCGGCAGCACCAGCAGCCCGCCCAGCAGGGCCACGCCAGCGGCCCACAGCACGGCTTCGCGCTGGGCCTGCCGCAGGCCGCCCAGCAGGTCCGCGTCGGGCACCACGCGCAACACCGTCCAGCCGGACTCCGGCACCTCGGCGGCCGAGTAGAAGTAGCCCTTCACATGGCGCGCCAGCGCCGTGGGCATGGCCTGCGGCGCAGCCTGCGCCGCGCCGCGCTGCTGCGTCCAGTCGTCGACCACCGCCTGCAGCGTCAGGTCGTCGGCCAGCGGCCGCATCACCAGCCGCGGGTCGGGATGCGCCAGCGCGCGCCCGCGCACATCGACGACGAACACGCGCGCGGCGCTGCCGCCGGCGTCGGTGGCGCGCGCCAGCTCGGTCATCAGGTTGCGGCTGGCCAGGCGCAGGCTGCCGCCGAGCACCGCCGGCGGACCGTTGCCGGACGGCGACGACGCCGCCGACGCCGCTGCCGACGGCACCGGCGCGGTGAACACGACGATGGGCTCGTTGGAGAGGCGCCCCGCCACCGGCTCGCTGATCACGGGCTGGTTCCCGGCCAGCGTCGCGCGGAAGTAGTCGCGGTCGCCCAGCTGCGTGCTGCGCACGCTGTCCTGGCCGTCGAGCATCGCGCGTCCGTTGCCGGCCGCGTCGGCGACGAACACGGTGGTGAAGCCCACCGCGCGCAGCGGCATCTGGCGCAGCGCCAGGATGGCCTCGTCCAGCTGGCGGTGCTCCTGGCGGCCGACCGCGGTGGCGGCCATCAGCAGCACCTGCTGCAGCTGCTGCACGCGCTGGCCGACCATGCCGGCCAGGCGCGCGACGTTCTCGCGCTCGTGCGCCAGCAGGGCCTGCTCGGTGCGCCGGCCCACATGCTGCAGCACCAGCAGCGTGACGGTGACCACGCACACGGCGATCACCAGCACGGTGGTCGCGGCCAGGCGCCACTTGAGGGTGCGGTTCCAGGGTGCGCGCGGGAAGGCGGTCGTGTCGGACATGGGCATGGTCACGGCCGGGCGTGCTTGCCCTGGCAGCGTCTGTTTCGGACGCCGGGGCCGAAACTTGACCGCTGATCGCGCGCCGGGGGCCGGCGCGTTCAGCCCGGCACGTTCAGCCCGGCACGCGGGCGACGGCCGCCGCCAGGCTGCGCCGCGCGCACCAGGCGCCCGCCAGCGCGCAGGCGGTGGCGGCCCAGAATACCGGCGCGTAGCCCAGGCGGTCGATCAGCCAGCCCCCGCCCACGCCGCCCAGCACGCCCGAGATGCCATAGCCCAGCACCGTGTACAGCGCCTGGCCGCGGCCGCGCAGCCGCCCCGGGAAGTGCTGGTGCACGGTGACGATGCAGGCCGCGTGGTGGGCGCCGAAGGTCAGCGCGTGCGACAGCTGCGCCAGCACCAGCACCGCCGGCACCTGCCCGGCCAGGGCCACGGCGGCAAAGCGCGCGGCCGTGACCCAGCCCACCACCACCAGCCAGCGCGCCGCGCTCCAGCGCGCGAACCAGCGGCCCTGGGTCCAGAAGAAGGCGATCTCGGCGGCCACCGCCACCGCCCACAGCGCGCCCACCGCCGCCTTGCCGTAGCCCAGGCTCACCAGGTACAGCGAGAAGAAGGTGTACAGGCTGGTGTGCGCCAGCACGGTGAAGAACACGCTGGCGAAGAACCAGGCCAGCACCGGCTGGCGCAGCAGGCCCAGCACGGGGGGCGGCGCCTCGTCGTGGTGGGCGGCGTCGCGCTGGCGCGGCAGGCGCAGCGCGGCGGCCAGCAGCAGCGCGTTCATCGCCGCGACGAACCACGGGAACGCCGCGATCCCCATGGCCTGCATCAGCGCGCCGAAGGCCGTCACCGAGACGATGAAGCCCACCGAGCCCCAGACGCGCACGCGGCCGTAGCGCGCGGTGTCGAAGGCGCCCTCGCGCTGCAGCAGCTGCGCCAGCGTGGCCTCGTACAGCGGCACCACGCCGCCGTTGGCCAGGAACAGCAGCAGGGTCAGCGTGGCCACCCACCAGGCCTCGCGCACGCCCAGCAGGCCCAGCGCCGAGGCCAGCGCACCGGCCGCGGCGATGCGGATCAGCTCGACGCGGCGGCCGCTGTGGTCGCCCAGCCAGCCCCAGGCATAGGGCACGCCCACGCGGGTCCAGGCCTGCAGCGACGCGATGAAGCCGATCAGGATCGTCGAGTAGCCCAGCGACTGGAACCACAGCGGCGCATACGGGTTGAACAGCCCCAGCGCGGCGAAGTAGAAGAAGGACAGCGCGCCGAAGCGGCGCAAGGCGTGGTCGGTCTGCGCAGCGACCTGCGCAGCGCTTGCCCGGCCCGGTGCGGCGGGTGGCCCGTCCCCGGGACCGGCGGCCATGCGCGTCGCGTCAGGGCCGCTGCGCCGCGATGGGCGGCAGCGGCAGCGCCACGTCGGCGCACTGCGCGCGCTGGCGCAGCGCGTGGTCCATCAGCACCAGCGCCAGCATGGCCTCGGCGATGGGCGCGGCGCGTATGCCCACGCAGGGGTCGTGGCGGCCATGCGTCTCGACCACGGTGGGCTGGCCGGCGCGGTCGATGCTGGCCTTGGGCAAGCGGATCGAGCTGGTTGGCTTGATCGCGATGGACACGCGCAGGTCCTGCCCGCTGCTGATGCCGCCGAGCACGCCGCCGGCGTGGTTGCTGGCGAAGCCCTGCGGCGTGAGCTCGTCGCCGTGCACGCTGCCACGCTGGGCGACGACGCCGAAGCCGTCGCCGATCTCGACGCCCTTCACCGCATTGATGCCCATCATCGCGTGGGCGATGTCGGCATCCAGCTTGTCGAACAGCGGCTCGCCCAGCCCCGGCGGCACGCCGCGGGCCAGCACGCTGATGCGCGCGCCGACGCTGTCGCCGGCCTTGCGCAGCGCGTCCATGGCGGCCTCGAGCTGCGGCACCACGGCGGCGCTGGGCGCGAAGAAGGCGTTGCGCGGTATCTCGGCCTCGTCGTCGAAGGGGATCTGGATCTCGCCCAGCGCGCTCATCCAGGCCACGAAGCGCGTGCCGTGGGCCAAGGCCAGCCACTTCTTGGCCACCGCGCCGGCGGCCACCATGGGCGCGGTCAGCCGGGCGCTGCTGCGCCCGCCGCCGCGTGGGTCGCGCTGGCCGTACTTGCGCCAGTAGCTGTAGTCGGCATGGCCGGGGCGGAAGGTGTCGAGCAGGTTGCCGTAGTCCTTGCTGCGCGCGTCGGTGTTGCGGATCAGCAGGCAGATCGGTGTGCCCGTGGTCTGGCCCTCGTAGACGCCGGAGAGGATCTCGACGGCGTCGGCTTCCTGGCGCTGCGTCACGTGGCGGCTGGTGCCGGGGCGGCGGCGGTCGAGGTCGGGCTGGATGTCGTCCACCGCCAGCGGCAGCCCCGGCGGGCAGCCGTCGATGACGCAGCCGATGGCCGGGCCGTGGCTTTCGCCGAAGTTGGTGACGCGGAACAGGGCGCCGAAGGTGCTGCCGGGCATGGCCGGCATTCTAGGTGGCCGCCCGGCGGCGGCCGGGCCCTGCGCCGGCGGCGGCCCGCGGGCCCGGGCGGACTCAGGAGCGCCCTGCGGGCTCGGGCTTGCCCTCGCCCTCGGGCCGACTCAGGAACGCCCTGCGGGCTCGGGCTTGCCCTCGCCCTCGGGCCGACTCAGGAGCGCCCTGCGGGCTCGGGCTTGCCCTCGCCCTCGGGCCAGTCGCGGATGTAGGCCTTGAGCATGCGGTTCTCGAAGTCCTGCGCG